>Ga0126384_10000019_pt1 | contig 54021 bp, 51 predicted proteins | sample PanSoiMetPlot_36_FD_92543 | JGI IMG/M metagenome (GOLD analysis project Ga0126384, IMG submission 92543) | Tropical forest soil microbial communities from Panama - MetaG Plot_36 | ecosystem: Environmental > Terrestrial > Soil > Tropical forest > Bulk soil | place: Panama | collected 2016-02-17 | reverse complement strand
CAGGCGGGCGCTGCGGGCTCGCGGATTTTGCTTGAGCTCCGATTCGGAAGGCCGGATCGCCTTGCGGCTCACAAGCTTGAAGGTGGACGAAGCACCACAGGCGCAGACCGGCAAGCCGGGTGGACAGCGGCAGGCCGTCGCGAGTGCACGGAACCGTTGCTTCACCCGCCGGTCTTCGAGCGAGTGGAACGAAATTACCGCCGCGGTGGCCCCCACCTTGAGCAATCGGGGCAAGGTGTCCAGTAGACGGTCCAGCGATTCCAGCTCGCGGTTTACTGCGATTCGAAGCGCCTGAAAGGTCCGGGTGGCGACGTGAGTCTTCTTCGGCCAGGCGCGCCGGGGCACCGCCCTTTTGATTGCCTCCACGGCCGCGAACGTGGTCTGCGGGACCGCTCGCTTGAGCTCGCGCGCGATCGGCCTGGCGAACCGCTCTTCGCCGAATTCCCACAGCATACGGCTGAGCGACCTCTCGTCAGTCGCGGCGATCAACTCTCCCGCGGTGGGCCCGTGCGGCTCGATGCGCATGTCGAGAGGTGCATCGATCTGGAACGAGAACCCTCGCCGAGGGTCGTCGAGCTGGATGGAAGAGATTCCCAAATCGAGGAGAATTCCATCGACGGGCAACAGGCGCCTGTCTCGGAGCAAGGTTTCGGCGTCCGCGTAATTGCCACGCAGCGCCACAAAGCGGTCGGCGAAGCTCGATAGGCGCCGAGAGGCGGCTTCCAGGGACTGCGGATCTCGATCGACGCCCACCACCACGGCGCCTTGCGCAAGCATCGCTTCCGCGTGACCGCCTCCCCCCAATGTCCCGTCCACGATCACCTTTCCAACTCCTGGCTTCAGCAACGACACCGCCTCCGAGAGGAGAACGGCTTGATGAGACGACATCAGTGAAGGATCGGAGCCCGAGTGCGGCCGAACGCAGCTCGGGCCGACTCCTGGTTCGGATGGAGCTCGAAGTCTTCATGAGCACCCGCCGCGCGCAAAATCAGCCGCAAATAATCCGAAACGCCTACCAGCTTGAGATCCCCTCCGACTCGGCGAGAGGTTTTGGCGGCGCTGGTCAAGTTGCGGACCGCCCGGTAATCGAGATGGACCACGTTTCGCAGATCCAGAACCAGACCCCGCCAGCCCTTCGCGATCAGCCGCTCGAGCTGCTGGCGCAGGTCTTCCAAAGCCTCCGCTCGCCATTCTCCGTCGAGGGTGACGGTCACGATCCGATGCTGCAAACTGTCCGAGCTAGAGCACTCCGGAGAACGATAGAGATTCATGACGCTCCCTGTTCACTGCTGACGCAGTCCTGCCAGTACATTCATCACCTCGGTCGAATCGGCGGCGCTTCGAGCCTCTTCCTGCGCCTGTCGCCAGCCGGATTTGGACCAAAGCTCGATCACCTTGACCATGCCGGCCCAGACGACTTCCTTCTCCAGCTTGGCGTGCACCCGTAGCGTGGGCGGAATCAACACCCTGCCAAGCTTGTCGATAGGGCACTCCTGCGCGCTGGCGACGTAAAGTCGCATCAAAGTCTTTACGCCGGCCTCCATCGGATTGCGCTTGGCGAGGGCGGCTTCGAGCTGCTCCCACTCGCGGACCGGATAAGCGTGCAGGCACGGATCGAGCGCCGTGGTCAGAATCAGGCGCTCGTCGTAGGTTCCAACCAGCGTTTCTCGGAGCTTCGCCGGCAGGCTCGTACGGCCTTTTGAGTCGATCTGGTGCTCGAAAACCCCTCGAAACACGCTGCACCATTTGCTTCTTGGTTTTGGGAAGGCACTTCAAACCATTATTTCCCACTATTTCCCACCGCCAAAATACGTGGGCCTTTCCTCGGCGTCAAGAACAAATCCCTAAAGATGTCAGGAGGATGGAAGCGAAACCCTTCAATGATCCCGGCCGAGGCGCGCGGGTGCAGGGTAGACCAGGCACAGGTCCTCAAAGATCCGCTTTTTCGGCGCCTCGTAAAACCCGCTCAGGGCTCTGGTCACCTGCGCGAGCTCGGTGCCAAAAGATGGAACCAAGCAGGCATCGGTGGCGTTGGGAAAGCGCGTCCGTAACGATTGCAACGATTGGCGCATGAGCCTGATGTCGAGCTGACCCTCACGGACGGGGACAGTGGGGCCATTGGGGTCGGGTCCCGCGAGTTTGCCCAGCCCGGTCTGCAGCTCGAGTCCGTCGGCGCGTTGAATGACCCGGATTCTTCCCGGTATCGGCCGGTCGAGCCAGTTCTGAAATGCACCCTCGTCCTTGAGTGACACTTTGAAGGCCACCGAGCCGTTCGGATGTGCAAGCCACGTTTCGACGCCTCCGGAATCAAGCATCGCCAAGACTGCGGAAGTTTCGGCGACAAAGGTGTCTGGGTCAGCCAACAGCAACACCTTGCGCAATCCGTGAACGGATCTGAGCGGGCCATGGTTCAACAAAGTCGCGCTGCTGCCGTGCAGCGCGACCGCGGACGCGTCGGCAGGTATTGGGTCTCCCCAGACCGGATAACTTGGGGCGGCGGCTGCTTCGCTCGCCGGCGGCGGCTGTGAGGCATCTGGCCTGGTTGCGAGCTCGGCCGTCCTGGGCTTGCATCCCTCGAGCAAGGAAACAAAAGTCAAAATACCAAGACAACGCAACATCACCAGGACCGGAAAGGTCGTAGCGCAACTTGGTTCTTGGTGGTACGAGAAATGGGAATGCCCGAAACCGTTCCGCAATTCTCGCTGTCCGTAGGCGATCGCGTGGTCTACCCCAATCAGGGAGTCTGCCGCGTGTCCGCCGTGGAAGCCAAAGAGGTCGCCGGCCAGACGCTGACTTTCGTGACCATGAAGCGCGAGGAGGATGGGGCGGTGGTGATGGTTCCCCAAGCGAAGGTGCATTCGATTGGCCTGAGGCGGGTGGCGACCGCCCAAGACGTCAACAAGGTGTTTGCCTTTCTCAAGTCCGACAGCGACCGGGCAAACCTGGATTGGAAACAGCGCGCTCGGACCAACCTGGACCGAATGAGCTCGGGCGGGATCATGGGCCTTGCGGAAGTGGTCAAGGGACTGCAGGTTCTTTCCGAGCTCCGTCCGTTGCCGACCAAGGAGCGTGAGTTGTACGACAACGCTCGGCACCTGCTGGTCTCTGAAATGGCGGCATCGCTGGGCGTCACCGACTGCGACGCCGAGGACGCCATCGATCTGCTTCTCTTTCCTCCAGGCCGCGAACGTCCCAAGCGCACCGCCGAGGAATTCAAGCGCCCAGTCGCCGAGGGCGATGAGGATGCTCTCGATCTGGGCGACGCCCTGTTGAGCGCGGACCTCGAGTTGCCCTCGGAAGGAGAGGACACCGAGGAAGTTTCCGAGGAAGCTGGCGAGGCGGAGGCGGAACCGCCAAAGCGAGGCGCGCCGAGCAAACGCGCCGCCCGCCCGGCGAAGCTCGCATCCTCCAAAGCCAAGGCCAAGGCCCCAAAAGCTGCCAAGGCTCGCAGGGCGAGCCAACGCGCTCGCCGGGCCCGCGCAAAGCCGGCGGCGAAGAAGAAGAAATGAGCTTCCGGCCGAGCGCCGGTTTTTTTGTTGGGTGAAACTTGATCCGATTGGTGACGCTGAGCGATTACGATCCAAAACAGCTGGAGAAACTCTGCGGCCTGCTCTACGCCGCCTTCGGGGTTGGCTGCGAGCACTCGAAGCGAGTTCATCCGCCTTCAGGCGCCGAGCCTTACGATGCGAACAAGTTGTTGACCCAGGTTGAAACGGTCCGAGCTTACTCAGACGACAAGCTGCTCTACCTGAGCGCGGCACGGCTCAAGGATCGGCCACTGCCGTCGGGAACGGCTCCCACCAGTGGTTATGCCTGGTATGGCCGCGACCGAGCCCTGGTGTCGACGAATGGGATGAAGAACTTCGAGGACAATCTCAAGTTGGTGGCGCGCCATTCGCTTCACCAACTGGGCCACACCTGGGAGCTGCATCACTGTCTGGATCCGCGCTGCTCGATGTACCTGCCCTGGACGCCATCTTTCTCCGTTGGCGATGCGATTTTCTGCGTCTTTTGCCGAGAGAAAAGCGAGCAGAAGATCCGCCTTGCAAAATCCTGAGCTCAGGCGCACTCCTCGCGCCGTCCGAAGCCATTGGTGGAGTCGGGTGGAACTGGCGGTGCTCATCTTGGCAGCCGTGGGCGCGTTGCTGTTCCAACTGACGTTGCCGGGGAAATTGGTGGACGAGCAGGCGTATCGCGCCCTCGCCGACACCCTCGGGCGCGAGGCGAAACCCGGCGATGTTCTACTGCTCTTCCCGTGGTGGACGGAGCGGGCGCGACTGTTTGTTCCACCTTCATTGCCGGTGGTCGGCTACCTGGGCTCGGACACAGACCCGCTTCGAAGCTTTGCGAGAATCTGGCTGTTGGCTCAGCCGCGCCTTCCCAAGGCGAATCTCTCCGATTTCCTGTCCCGTTTTGGCGTTGATCGGGCCTCGCTGAGCTCGCCCCGCCAGTTTGGCAACCTCCAACTTTCGCTGTACCAGAATGCCTTGTTTCGCCCCCAGTTCTTCGACGCGGCCAATTCCTACGCGGCGGCCAGCGTCTATTTGCAACTGCCGGATGGTAGCCGGCGGCCATGTCCGTTCGAGGGCACCACTCATCGATGCCCAGGTCCTCCGGAGCTTCACGTCGCCGCCGAATGGCACGAGCTTCGCTATCGCCCGGTTCGCTGCCTGTGGATGCATCCCCCTGGCGGCGCCACCCGACTGGTCGCCGAGTTCTCCGACTTTCCATTTCGCAGCTGGGTTCGACTCGAGGGCGGGATGACCTGGGATCGGGGAGCGTTCCAAAGGGACTCGATCACTCCCATCTACGCGGGCCTCGAAGATCAGCAAGGGAAAGAGCTGTTTAGGCTGGAATTTCCACCTGGGGCCGACGAAGCTCGAAGCGCGCAATGGCGGGTGCCGGCCGGTTCGCCTCCAACCGGAACGATAAGGCTCTGGGTGCAGTCCACCAACCCCGAGCTGCGCGACTTCTGCGTCCAGCTATTTTCCGAGGGGCGTGCGGCGGCGGATCCCCGATGACGCCTCGGTGGAAGCAGACGAGCCAAGGCGATGGGTTGATCTCGGCGGGGCTCTTTCTCGCTGGATTCGTCGCACTCTGGGCGACGGAAGCGTCCGTGGGATTCGTGCGCGACGAGAGCGTCTACTTTGCGGCGGCGCAGTCGTACGCCGCGTGGCTACAGCAGCTGTTTCGCGATCCGGGTATGGCGCTCACCGACGCGGCGATCGTTCGTGCATTCGACTTCAACCACGAGCACCCGGCGTTGATGAAACTGCTGTTCGGCATCTCTCATCACATCTTTCACCAAACCCTGGGCTGGTTGCGCCCGGCCACCGCGTTGAGGCTTCCGGCTTTCGCCGCTGCGGCCCTGATCCCGCCGCTGCTGTATCGTTTCGGGACCGCGCTCTACGGCCGAATTGCCGGCTTGTTCGCCGGAATTTCTTTCCTTCTGGTGCCGCGACAGTTCTTTAACGCGCACCTGGCCTGCTTCGACGTTCCGATCGCCACCTTTTGGTTGCTGACCGTGTACCTGTTTTGGAAGGCACAGCGCTCGCCGCGCTTTTGGATCTGGTGCGGGATTTCGTTCGGGTTGGCGCTGTCCACCAAGCACAACGGCTGGTTTTTGCCGTTGGTGCTGACCCCGCTCGCACTTTGGAGGGGTTGGGCGGCTACCCGTGCGGACCCGAGCGAGCGCACTTCACTGTGGCTGCTGGTGGTTGCTTGGGCCGGAACCGGGATACTTTTCGTTCTATGGTGGGTCGCGACGTCCGGGCGCGCGCTCTACAGTTGGACGCTGTTAAGCCCGGCCACTGCCCTGCTTCTCACGCTCCTGGGAGGAACCACCTGGCTTCTTTTCAGGCTGCGCCGAAACAGCCTCGAAGCGTTTCGAGCCCTCGCCCCGCTCGCGGCGATGGGCCTGGTCGGCCCTCTGATGTTTTACCTGCTTTGGCCCTACCTGTGGCACCACCCGATCGAGCGCGCTGCCTGGTACTTTGACTTTCACGCGACCCACGTCCATTACGCCTGGTTTTACCTCGGTCGGTTGCTTCGGCAGCCGCCGTTTCCTCTCGAGTACGTCCTGGTCAAAACGGCGTTGACCGTACCGCTGGCCATCCTCCTTCCGATGGCGCTCGGACTCTTCTGCGCCATCTGGTTCGGCATCAGCGAGGATTCAAGGGCCCGCTGGGACCAGATGCTGATCGCGGCGAATGCCTTGGCTCCGATCGCGATCATCAGCCACCCCGGCGTCCCTCATTTCGGCGGGGTCAAGCACTGGCTACCTTCGATGTGCTTTCTCGGTCTGCTGGCGGGCTGGTCGGTCTCACGAGCGAGCTCGAGTTTGGCGGCCCTGCTTCCGGAGCGCCGGTCTTGGGGCAAACGCTGGCTCAGCCCAACCCTGCTGTTTGTGGCTCTCCTCAGCTCGCCGCTGATCGCTCTGGTTCGAGTCCACCCCTACGGAACCAGCTTTTATTCGGAGCCGGCCGGAGGAATCCCAGGGGCGGCGACGATTGGAATGCAGCGACAGTTTTGGTCCAACAACGTCACTGGCGTTCTGCCGTGGATCAACGCCCATGCCCCGGTGAACGCGCGACTTTGGCTCCACGAAGTCACCGGCCTGGCGTTTCAGCAGTATCAGCTCAATGGAATGCTTCGCACCGACATTCGCTCCGCCGGTGGCCCTAAAGATGCACAACTTGCTGCGTATCAGTACCACCAGGAATTCAGGGAGCAGGAGTTTGAGATTTGGCAGGAATTTGGCACCCAGACTCCTGCCACGGGCCTCTACCTCGATGAGACGCCGCAAGTCATCGTCTACCAGCGGCGTTGAGTCAAAGGAGGATGCAAGGAGGATTTAGCCGATGAGACGCACGATTTTCGCGGCGCTCCTGCTCATCTCGATGAGCGCTTGCTCGGAAAAGAAGGTGCCGGTGATCCGCCGGGCGGAAATCCGGAAGCTGCAAGGCGATGTGATCGAAATTGTACCCGCCGCCGGCCAATTGCCCTATTGCCTGGTTTTCACCACCGCCCGGAACGGCGTCACTCGGCAGCTGACAATCACCCGTCAGAACAAATCGGTTCTGTGCCACGGCGGCGTCCCGATCGGCAAGACCAGCTACCGAATTCCGGTGGAAGAAGGTCCGGTCAAAGTACACGTCTTCTTCTCAGATCAGCCGCTCGATGCGACCTCGGTCGCAATTCAAATCGCGGACTCCGTCGGTACCCCGGACTTCAATCCGATGAATCTGCGGCTTCCAGGCCACGTGATGTCACAGACGCTGGACTTTGCCCCGAGCGCGGAGCCACCGCCCACCGTAGGAACGGTGGTGGAAGGGGAACGCGACTCTCGCGAACAGCAGACCACCGCCGACGGCGGTCGAGCGAAGCCGGCGTTGTGACCCGCGGCTCCTAGAAGGCGGCGCGGGCGAGCGCCAGCAGATCCGCCTCGGTGCACTTGCGTGGGTTGGTCTGGTGTGAGGCGTCCTGGAAGGCTTTTCGTGCGATGGTCGGCAGATCCGCCTCTCGCACACCTTGGTCCCGGAGCCGTTCGGGAATTCCGATTCGGTGCAGCAGGCCGCGAATTCGATCGATGGCGTTGCTCGCCAGCACCTCCTGCCTGGCGAGGGAATTGTCGCCCAGCGCCACCGCAACCTGGGCGAGCCTCGCCGCGCATGCTGGCCGATTGAAGTCGAGAACGTGAGGTAGAACGATCGCGTTTGCCAGGCCGTGGTGGAGGTGAGAAATCGGCGTTAGAGCATGCGCCAGCGCATGGCAGGCTCCCAGCCCCTTCTGAAACGCCATCGCGCCTTCAATCGCGGCGACCATCATCTGCCCGCGCGCCGCGAGATCGCCGCCCTGACGAACCGCGGTCTCAAGCGATCCCCCAACCCGTCCGACTCCATCGATGGCCAGGGCGTCGGCGAGTGGATGCAGGGCGTTGGCCAGGTACGCTTCCACGCAGTGAGTGAACGCATCCACACCGGTGGCTGCGGTGAGCCAGGGCGGCATCCCCACCGTCAACTCGGGGTCGCAGATGGCCGCTTTCGGCATCAGCTGCGGGCTGAAGATCACGGTTTTCCGCCCGGTGTCCTGCAGGGTAGCGACCCCGGATCGGCTCACTTCGGAGCCCGTTCCAGCAGTCGTGGGAATGGCAATTAGCGGTGGCAGATCGTCCCGGACAAAGCGATCCCCGCCCGCCGCGTCGTCATAGCGTGACAGAGGGGGCTCGTGGGTAGTGAGAAGCTGGATCAGCTTGGCAGCGTCCAACGGACTTCCGCCTCCCAGCGCAACCAATCCAAAACAACCCTGCTCGCGGTATGCAGCGAGGCCGGAGAAGACGTCTTTCTCGGTCGGGTCGGGATTCACCCGATCGAACAGACCGCTGCTGACGCCAGCCTGCTTCAAGACGTCCAACACCCGCGCCAATAGGCCGGACTTCGCGATCCCCGGATCGGTCACTATCAGCGGCTTTGGCAGCTTCAGCCGCTCGATCTGGCCAGGCAACCGCTGCAGTGCGCCGGGTCCAAACACCACCCGGGTGGGGTACGACATTTCGACAATGCGGTGGTCGGGCAACAGATCAAGAAATCCCATCGTTCCCCTTCAAATCAGCTCGAGGTAGCGCTCGAGCTCCCAAGTGGTCACCGCACGCTCGAATTGTCGAATCTCCCAATCTCGGGTCCGCAGGTAGTGATCCACAAAAGCCTCGCCGAGCAAGCGCCTTGCCCGCTCCGATTGGCGCAATTGTGCGACCGCCTCCTTGAGATTTCTAGCGAGCGGTTTGCCGGGCGCCCGGTACGCATTTCCCTCGCAAGGGGGCGGAGGCTCAACCTCGTTTTCAACGCCCCACAACCCGGCCGCGAGTGCAGCAGCCATTCCGATAAACGAATTCATGTCCGCGCCGAGCATCCGCTGTTCGATGCGGGTCGATTTCTCGCCGCTGGGAATGACCCGAAGCGCGGTGGTCCGATTCTCAAATCCCCAGGTCGCGGTGGTTGGCGCCCAGGTGTTCTCGACGCTGCGCTTGTAGCTGTTGATGGTCGGCCAAAATAACGCCGTCAGCTCGGGCATCAGCTCGATCTGGCCACCGAGGTAGTGGCGGAGCGCCTTGCTCACCTTGCGCGGTTCCGAGGCTTCGAAAAACAAGTTGCGGGTCCCGTCCAGGCTCCACAGCGATTGATGAACGTGTCCCGAGCACCCGGGCAATGCGGCGTTCCACTTCGCCATGAACGAAGCGGTCAAGCCGTGCCGCGTGCAGACTTCCTTGACGACGGTTTTGAAGAGCACCGCCTTGTCCGCCGCCCGTTCGAAGTCGTCATACCGGATCGCCGCCTCGTAAACGCCGGGACCCGTCTCGGTGTGCATCCCCTCGATCTCGATTCCAAATGCACCGCAGCCATCGAGGATCGCATGTACCAAGCCCGCATTCGCGGAGCTTCGCAGCCACGAATACCCGAACATCCCGGGCGTGAGCGTGGCCAGCCCGGTGAAATTCTTCTCCCGGAGCGACTGCGGAGTTTCCCGAAAGATGAAGTATTCGTATTCCGCTCCAAACCTGGGCAGGAAACCCATTTCCCGTGCGCGGCGACCGATCCGCTGCGCCAACTGCCGCGGCGAAGGCTCGTAGGGCGTCCCGTCCAGGTTGATGAAATCGAGCAGAAAGGCCGCGGTATCCGGTTCCCACGGAATGATCCGCGCCGTGGAAGTATCCACCCTGGCCTGGGCATCGGGATAGCCGGTGTGCCAGCCGGTGATCTCAGCGTTGTCGTAGAGCTGATCGCCGATGTCCCAGCCGAACACCACGTCGCAGAAACCCAAGCCACCGCTGACCGCAGAAAAGAACTTCTCCGCAGAAACGTACTTGCCCCGCCAGATGCCGTCGACGTCCACCGCTCCCACCTTCGCCTTGGTGATCCCCTTTTCCTCGAACCAGCGTTTGAGGTCCGCCAGGTCTTCCCCGGATCGGCGCGCGCCTTGCTTGCGCAGTGAGCCACCCGCCCGGGCGCGGGAAGCAGAGGTGCGTTTAGGCATCGGGCAATTGCGTCCAAACGGTCTTGAGCTGGGTGTAATTCTCAAGCGCGTGGCTGGAGAGGTCTCGTCCCCAGCCGGACTGCTTGTACCCTCCGAAGGGAGCGACGTCGTCAAACTCGTTGAAGCAGTTGATCCAAACCACGCCCGCTTGAATCTTCCTGGCCAGCGCATGGGCTTTGGCCACATCTCGCGTCCAAATCGCGGCCGCAAGTCCATAGGTGGTGCCGTTGGCAATTTTGACCAAGCTCGCTTCGTCGTCGGCTCGAATGCACGAGAGGACCGGGCCGAAGATTTCTTCCTGGGCGATTTTCATCTCTGGCTTGACGTCCGCGAACACCGTGGGCCTGACGAAGTTGCCCTTCGCTTTGCCCCCCTCTTTGTCTTGCTCACCCCCGGCGAGCAGCTTCGCCCCTTGCTCTTGGCCGCTGCGGACGTATCCGAGGATGGCATTGACTTGATTCGAGCTGATCTGAGCGCCCATCTCGGTGGACGGATCGAGCGGATCGCCAACCCGCATTTTCTTGGCGCGCGCCGCGAGCTGGCTGACGAATTCATCGTAGCGGCTTCCCTGAACTAGGACTCGAGAACCGGCGTTGCAGATCTCGCCTTTGTTGCTGAAAATTCCCCAAAAGCACGCCTCGATTGCCGCCTCGAAGTCTGCGTCCGCGAGAATGACTTGCGGACTTTTCCCGCCCAGCTCCAGCGAGAGCTTCTTCAGATTGCTTTCCGCCGAGGCGTGAAGGAGGCGACGGGCAGTTCTCACCGATCCGGTGAAGCTGATTTTGTCGACGTCCGGATGCCGGGCCAGTGCCTCGCCGGCGGGATCTCCATACCCGGGAATCACGTTGAGCACCCCCGGGGGGAAACCCACTTGCTGGGCAAGCTCTCCCAGCTTCAGGGCCGTCAAGGGGGTCAACTCCGAGGGCTTAAGGACGACCGTGCAGCCGGTGGCCAAAGCGGGTCCTAGCTTCCAGGTGGCCAGCGAAGTGGGGTAATTCCAAGGGACGATCGCCCCCACCACGCCCAAAGGCTCCCGCAACACATAGGTATGAAAGTTGCCGTGGACGGGAAGGACCTCTCCGGTGATCTTGTTTGCCCAGTCGGCATAGTACGCAAGCGTCGACGAACCCGGTCCAACATCGCCTCGAATCGCGTCCTTGAAAGTCTTCCCGTTGTTCATCGACTCCAAGAGGGCGAAGTCGTCCCGCTGCTCCCAGAGCGCTTCGGCGAGCTTTCTCAGCAAGCGACCGCGCTGAGTGGCGCTCATTTTCATCCACGGGCCGCTGGAGAAGGCGCGGCGGGCGGCTTTGACGGCCAGGTCCACGTCGGCGCCGGTCGCGGCTGGAGCATCGCAGATCCTTTCGCCGGTCGCGGGATTTGTCACCGGAAGTGTTCCACCCTCCACCGGCCGGACGAACTGGCCATCAATGAGGAGTTGGAGCGGCGGGAGTTTGGGTTTCAGAGAACGCGGATCGATCATCGTACCTTCGTGCGCGGGGTGGCCATTGAGCCAGTCGAGTGGTGAATCTCGACTTTAGGCAGCTGGCGCGGCTCGAGCAACATCAAGAGCTCCCATCGCCGAAAGCGGCGAAGCCCCCAATTGGTGCAGTTGGCAGTCGGCGGCGAGGAAGGTAGCGATCAGCGGAGGGACGGATCCGGGGTGTCTTCGCTTACCCTCCGGATTCGACCGGGCCTTTGCCGTTCCAAGTGCACCGGGAATATCATCGAGGCCGATCGACATTGGCGCATGAATTACTCCTTGGCCCCCCACCTCAGAAAGCTCAGGCGCGTGATTCGGGATCTCCGCGGCTACGTGGCGTTTGACCTCACCGGGAATGAGATCGTCCGAAGGACCGACTTCGCCAACTGCCCGCGCCCGGTGTTGCTGCTTCACGGATTTCTCGGTACTCGCCGGGTTTTGGAAGTGCTCGAACAGCGGCTGCGCAGAGACGGCTACTGCGTTTGGTCGATTAATCTGGGCGGGCTGATGTCCGCCTTCAACACTCGGGGAATCGACGACTGCGCGGAAACGGTCCGGGACAAGGTGGAACGCCTCTACGCGCGCTATCGACTGGGCCCCCTGTCGATCATCGGCCACTCCAAGGGAGGGCTCATCGGGCGCTACTACGTAAAGCGCTTGGGCGGCCACCAGCGGGTCCGCAATCTGATCACCCTGGGGACGCCGCACAACGGGACGCCCACGGCGTACCTCGGCTGCGCCGCCGTCGGAGCGATCGCCAAGAGCGTGTGGCAGATGACACCGATGTCCCCATTCATTCGCCGCCTGAAGATTGGCGCCTTCCCCAGGAACGTGCGCTTCGTTTCGATCTATTCGAAGGCGGATCGCTTCAGTCCCTTTCCCAGCTGCCTTCTCGAGGACCAGCGGACTGGCAATCTCTTCAACATCGAGGTACTGGGCATCGCCCATAGGGAGTTTGTTTACAAGCGAGCAGTGTACGAAGTGATCCGTCGACAGCTTGCCCTCGGCTACGGGGACGCGCCCGCTCAGCCACTGGAGAGGGTGCCCGCGATTTCACCCGGAACTTAGAGTGGCTCGCGGCACCCATCGATGGGACCACCTCTTGGAGCAGAAGCCGATTCCGCTCATCGAGCACCTGCTCGAAGAAGTCGCCAAGCTGTTGGCGAATGATCTGCGGCTTTGGCCGCCTCCGATCGAGGAGCTCGCTCCGCTGGTCAGCGAAGACTTCCAATCAATCGCCGGCGGAGAGCGCCCACAGCCGCCGCGAGAAGCCTACCGCCAAAGTTTTCAGCTCGCGCGCTGGGAGCTGCTTCGGGAGTTCGCCGCCTACGATGATTACATCCGCAACCGGCGGTGGACGGAACAGGGCCTGAGCCCAGCCCACAAGTCGGAGCTTCTATACCTCAGCCGATGGATGGTGGAGAAGCTGCTGCTGCTGCAGGAGCAAACCCAGGGAAGGGTGAACCGCGACCAGCTCGCCGATTGCCTAGGCCGGGCTCAAGCCTACTTCGAGGCCAGCTAGCGGTTCATCGAGCCGAGGAATTCGGCGTTCCCCTTCGTCGGGCGCATGTGCTTGAGCACGAATTCCATGGCGTCGATCGGCGTGAAAGGATGCAGCACCTGCCGCAATGCGGTGATCCGGGTCAGGTCTTCAGGCGGTAGCAACAGCTCTTCCTTGCGGGTTCCGGACTTGTTGATGTCCAAGCAAGGGAAGATCCGTTTCTCCATCAACTTGCGGTCGAGGACGATTTCCGAGTTCCCCGTTCCCTTGAACTCCTCGAAGATCACCTCGTCCATCCGGCTTCCGGTGTCGATCAGCGCGGTGCCGATGATGGTGAGCGAGCCACCCTCCTCGACATTCCGAGCAGCGCCGAAGAAGCGTTTCGGCTTGTGCAAGGCATTCGAATCAACGCCGCCAGAGAGGATCTTGCCCGAAGGGGGCACCACGGTGTTGTAGGCGCGCGCCAGTCGGGTGATGGAATCCAAAAGAATGCAGACGTGGTGCTTCTGTTCGACCAACCGCTTGGCTTTGTCGATCACCATTTCCGCCACCTGAACGTGGCGCGTCGCCGGTTCGTCGAACGTGGAGGAGACGACCTCTCCGCGGACATTTCGCTGCATGTCGGTGACTTCCTCCGGACGCTCGTCGACGAGGAGGACGATCAGGATGATGTCGGGATGATTCTGTGCCACCGCGTGCGCGATGTTCTGCAGCAGAACCGTCTTGCCCGCCTTCGGCGGCGAAACGATAAGACAACGCTGTCCCAAGCCGATCGGGGTGAACAGGTCAATCGCCCGGGTCGTCATCTCGGAGCCGTCGTGCTCGAGCTTCAGCTTCCGGGTGGGGTACAGGGGCGTGAGGTTGTCGAACAAGATACGCTCCCGGAACTCCGGGGCTTGCGGATCGACAAAGTTGACCGCCTCCACCTTCTGGAGGGCGAAGAATCGCTCTCCCTCGCGCGGTTGGCGGATCGGCCCGGTGACGGTGTCCCCCTGCCGCAGGTTGAAGCGTCGGACCTGGGACGGGGAAACGTAAATGTCGTCCGGGCTGGGCTGGTAATCCGAGTCGGCGCTGCGCAAGAAGCCAAAGCCATCCGAAAGCAGCTCCAAAACCCCCTCCGCATGGACCTCGAACCGCTTGTCGGCAATTCCGGAAAGGATGGCGAAGATCAGGTCCTGCTTCTTGAGGCCCTGGGCACCCTCGATGTTCAGATCATGCGCCATCTTCGAGAGCTCGGTGATCTTCATCCGCTTCAGGTCCATCAGCTTGATGACCTGCATCGGTTCGCCGGTCCGAGGGCTTTCGAGCGACAGCTTGGACACCTCCGGGGAGGCTACCGACTGCACAGCGGCGGCGGGCTCTTCGACGGCCTTGGCGGTGCGCGGATCGGCCCCATCGCCACCGGGGCGGGGAATCGCGGTCAGGATCGGGCGAGCGGCCTCCTCTTCGCCGTTTTCCTCGGCGCGGGGGCGGCGGCGGCCGGACCTGTCCTCATCGGCGCGGCTCACCGATTTGACGCGGCGCCGCCGGGGTCGCTCCTCGTCTTCGAAGTCTTCCGGGGAGATCGTTGGACCGGGTTCCTGGGTCTTCTCTTTGCTAGAACGTGCTTTGCGCATCATGATTGGGAGTCACTGAGTCAGTTCGCCATCTGCTGACCAAAGAATGTTGTGAAGCGAGTTGCTACGAGTGATTTGGCGGACCTGGAATTTCGAGCGTCGAATTCCAGGAGGTAAAGCTTTCCTTGGGGAAAGGTTGGCACCCGGAAAAAGAGAGCGCCGTTCGACTGTTAACACGTTATTGAGCCGACCTTTCGCTGTCAAGCCAACGTTGAACGAAAGCAGAAAGCCCCTTCTGCTGGCAGCTTGAGCAAGGAGGCGAAGTGGACCTCAATGCCGCGCAGAGCAGAGTCCGGGAGCTGCGAGCCCAGATCGGCCACCACGACCATCGCTATTACGTTCTCGACGACCCGGAGATAAGCGACGCCCACTACGACCGCCTTCTCAACGAGCTGCGCGAGCTGGAAGAGCGCTTTCCCCAGCTGGTCAGCCCGGGCTCGCCCACGCGCCGAGTGGCCGGGGCCCCCGCCGAACGCTTCGAGAAAGTCGTCCATCGATTGCCGATGCTGTCGCTTTCTAACGCGTTCAGCGACCCGGAAATCCGGGAATTCGACGAGCGGGTGCGAAAACTGCTCGGCGTCGACCCGATTGCGTACGTCTGTGAGCCCAAACTCGACGGTCTTGCCGTAGAGCTGGCTTACCAGGAGGGGGTTTTTCGACAGGCCTCAACGCGCGGGGATGGAACCATCGGTGAGGACGTGAGCCAGAATTTAAAGACCGTCCGCTCCGTTCCTCTCCAACTGCGAACAGACGAGGCCATTCCCCCCGCCCATCTGGAAGTCCGTGGAGAAGTGTTCATCCGCAAAGAAGACTTTCGGCGTTTGAACGAAATGCGCGAGGAGCTGGGCGAGCCACTCTTCGCCAACCCGCGAAACGCCGCGGCGGGCTCCCTTCGCCAGCTGGATCCCAAGGTTACGGCCTCAAGGCCGCTGTCGCTCTTCATCTACGAAGTTGGAACCGCCGACGGCCTGCCCTTTCAGTCCCACTGGCAGAAGCTGGAGCACCTAAAGCGCCTTGGGCTGCCGATCAATCCGCGAAATCGCCAGGCCCTCGGGCTGCCAGAAGTCCGGTCGGCCTACCAAGACTTCCTCGATCACCGCCACGCCCTTCCCTACGAGGTCGACGGGATGGTGGTCAAGGTGGACTCAGAGGACCAAAGGCGCCGCTTGGGACAGGTGTCGAAAAGTCCGCGCTGGGCGATCGCCTACAAGTTTCCGCCCGAGGAAGAAGAAACGCGCGTCGAAGACATCGGGGTCACCGTGGGCCGAACCGGCGCCCTAACGCCTGTTGCATATTTAACTCCCGTCCGAATCGGCGGCGTAACCGTGTCCAGAGCGACGCTGCACAACGAGAACGAACTCAGGCGCAAGGACGTGCGCATCGGCGATTGGGTTTTTGTTCGCAGGGCGGGCGACGTCATTCCTGAAATCGTCAAGGTGATAACCTCCCGAAGGACGGGGGAGGAACGGGAGTTCCAATTTCCAAGCACGTGCCCGATTTGCGGCGCTCGGGCCATCCGCGAGGAGGACGGGGCGATCACCCGCTGTACCGGCCTTGCCTGCCCGGCTCAGCTGAAGGGGAACATCCGCCACTTCGCCTCTCGCGCTGCGATGGACATCGATGGGCTTGGCGAAAAGCTGTGCGAACAGCTCGTCGCGCGAGGGCTGGTGAAAAATTACGCCGATCTCTACCACCTCGACATGGAAAAACTGCTCTCCATCGAAAGGATGGGCGAAAAGAGCGCTCAGAACGTGCTCGGCGCAATCGAACGCTCCAAGCGCACCACCTTGCGGCGGTTTCTTTATGCTCTGGGCATCCGCCACGTGGGGGAGGCCACGGCCCGAGCGCTCGCCGAGCATTTCCGCGACGTCCGGGCTCTGTACCAGGCGTCAGAAGAAGACCTGATGCAGGTTCGCGACATCGGTCCAGCGATGGCCAGCGAAATCCACGCCTACTTCCACGAACCGCAAAACCGCGGGGTGATCGACGCCCTCCTCGCCGCGGGCGTGCAGCCGGAACCTCCCCAAATACCGGCGGGGGGGCCGTTCAGTGGAAAAACCGTAGTGTTGACGGGAAGCCTCGAGGCATTGACGCGCGATCAGGCAAAAGAGGAGATTGAGCGGCGCGGAGGACGGATCGCGGACAGCGTCTCGCGCAGGACGGATCTGGTGATCTCAGGGGCAGGAGCCGGTTCCAAGCTGAAAAAAGCGGAGCAACTGGGCATCAAGGTCCTTGACGAAAGCGCCTTTCGTAAGCTCCTGGAAGAGAAGCGCTAAATGCCGGCCGGAAAACAACTTGCGTTGCGCGTCAAAGGGCTCGTTCAGGGCGTTTTCTTCCGGCAAAGCGCAAGGGAACAAGCCCTGCGCCTGGGCCTCGGCGGATGGGTGCGAAACACCAGGGACGGAGACGTGGAGCTGGTCGTGCAAGGCCCCTCCGACGCCGTCGATCAATTCGTATCGTGGTGTCACTGCGGCCCACCCCACGCCCGGGTAGACGCGGTCGAGGTCTCGGAATCCTCAACCCCTGAACAGTTCCAGACCTTTCGTGTCATACATGGCTAACACGGCTGAATCCTTTGCATCGATGGCTCGAACGTGAAAAACTGAGCTGGGTGTACTCAATGAGCTGGCGGCGCATGCGTCGCAGCTGGAGTCAAAAATTTTTAGACGGGATGCATCTCGGAAGAAGCGGCACTTGAATCTACCGCCCCGGCTTCACCTTCGCCCATTGGGCGAGTGGAGCTCATCGGGAGGGGGAGCGGCGATGGCGAGCGCCCACTCAGCCGAGATTACGGATCAACGAAGTCTCCCGCCGGTAGGGTGCCGGGTTCGAGGAGATCTGAATCAAACCACCGTGGGGTTCGCCGTGAAGCTTTCGCTGTACCCGAGGCCATCGTCTGCTGATGGCCCGGGGACTGTCTCGCTCACGCCCCCGCTCTTCGTGCAACCGGAAGCTCGCAGCGTCATCGGCTCCCGTCGGATGACGCGCGCTTCGTGGGTTGCGCAGACAGGATCGCATCATGAGCAGCATCTTGGTGATCAACGCCGCCGGACGAGAGACGCGCGTTGCGCTCGTCGAGAACGGACACATCGCGGAGTTTTATCTCGAACGGAAGAAGGACAAAGGTATCGTCGGAAATATCTACAAGGGGCGAGTGGTCCGGGTACTCCCGGGCATGCAAGCCGCCTTTGTCGATATTGGCCTTGAAAAGGCCGCTTTTCTCTACGTTTCAGACGTCTTTTACGATCCCGATTTTTCTCGCGCGCAGTTCGAGCTGACCGAGGGGGAGCACGAAGAGCCGCCCGAGGGGCCTGAGCTGGAACCGGGCGACGAGACACCGCCGAGCAGCAGTGACGCGGCGGCATCGCTCGAGCCGGCGCTCGAGTCCGCGGAGACCATGCCTCCAAGCCGCGAAGCTGCCGAAGCGCAAGCTCTGGCAGCTTCAAGCGATGCGAACGCTTCTCTATCGGAGCCCGCGCCAGATCTGGCGACGACGGTGGTGGAACCGGTGGTTTCTCCTTCGGTGGTAGTTCAAGAGCTCGCCGAGGTCAGCGCCACGCCCACCGCTGAGCCCTCGGCCCCCGCTGTTCCACCCGAAAGCGGCTCGAGGGAGGTGGAACCCCGCCAGGAGTCGCACAGCTCGCGCGAGCAGCGTTTGCGAGACCGCCAGCGTGGCAATCGGGACGAGCGGGGGCGCGGGCGAAATGGAGACCGGTTCCGGCAACGGACACCCGCCAAGATTGAAGACCTGCTCAAAGTGGGGCAGGAAGTCCTGGTTCAGATTTCCAAGGATCCGATCGGATCCAAGGGGGCGCGTCTCACCTCGCACATCTCGATTCCCGGCCGCCATTTGGTGTTCATGCCCACGGTCGACCACGTGGGCATCAGCCGTCGCATTTCGAATGACCGGGAAAGGCGCCGGTTGCGGGAAATCGTGGACCGACTTCGCCCGCCTGGAACCGGTTTCATTGTTCGCACCGTCGCTGAGAATGTTCCACAGGAGAAGCTGGAATCCGACATCCGCTTCTTGATCGAGGTCTGGAACGAGTCTGTGCGGCGAAATGAAAAGATGACCGGCCCAGGCTTGTTGCACCCCGACCTGGATCTGATCCTGCGGGCAACTCGGGATCTGTTCGCACAGGACGTCGAAAAGTTGGTGGTCGACGATCGCGACGAGTACGAGCGGATTCTCGCCTTCGTCAGCGCTCAGGACTCGGCACTTCGCGACCGCGTGCTCTACCACGACGACGAAGAACCGATCTTCGACGCGTACGGAATCGAGCAGGAGTTGAATCGGGCCGTTCAAAGAAAGGTGTGGCTCAAAAGCGGCGGCTATCTGGTGATCGACCAGGCCGAAGCGCTCACGGCCATCGACGTCAACTCTGGTCGGTATGTCGGGAAGAAGAGCCTGGAGGAGACGATCACCAAGATCAACATCGAAGCCGCGAAGGAGATCGTCTACCAGCTGCGGCTGCGCAACATCGGTGGAATCATCATCTGCGACTTCATCGACATGGAGAAAGCCAGCAACCGCGACAAGGTTTTCAAGACTTTGCAGGAGGCTTTGGGCCGGGACAAGGCGAAGACCAACGTGCTTCGAATCTCGGAGCTGGGCCTGGTGGAGATGACCCGCAAGCGGGTGCGCGAGTCGATTGGACGGGTGCTTCATGAGGACTGTGCCTACTGCGACGGGCGCGGGTTTGTGAGGACCGCGACCACGGTCTGCTACCAGATCTTCCGAGAGATCAGGCGAGAGGCGCCCAACTACAAAGAGCCAGTGTTGGTCATCAACTGCAGCGTCGACGTGGCGCGGCTGCTTCAGGGCGAAGAGCGTCAGGAGCTGCGCCACTTGATGGACCGATACAACAAGTCCATTCAGGTCCGGGCCCAGCAGAACTATCACCGCGAGCAGTACGACATCTACGGCAAGCCTGCCACCGCCGAAGGACGCCAACTTCCCGTCGCAGCTGCGAACGGACGAGAGGATGCTTCAAGCGCACCGGCAGTAGCAGCGGATACGGGCGCAGGCCAGGCAAGATCCCCGTCCTCAACCACCCTGGTACCGAGCGCACCCGACTCCGCTGCTTCGCAAAAATCTTAGAAGTATTCGGGAGTTGGGTAAGTGTTCCGCTTGCAACTCAGGACCGATCTGCTATCGTCCTAACCTGTTAATTTTCCAGATCCCTTGCATTCCCGCGATCAGGCCGCTGTAGGAGAGGAGCGATGCTGAAGTCTGATTTGATTAATGTCCTCATCACCAAGCGCGGCGTCACCCAGAAACAGGCAGAAGCAGTGATCGAGATCATCTTCGAATCCATGAAGGATGCTCTTTGCCGAGGGGAAAACATCGAGATTCGAGGGTTTGGCGCCTTCCACGTCAAGAATTACCAAGGATATCAAGGGCGCAATCCAAAGACCGGGCAGGTCATCCCCGTGAAGCCAAAGCGAGGCCTTCTTTTCCGCACCGGAAAAGAGCTGCGGGACCGCGTCAATCGGGCTGCAGGCGCTCCCGAACCGCCGACCGGCACCCCGCAGCCTGGGGGCAATGGGGTACCGGGTGCTTAGGGCTTTTGCCCGGTAGTACGTGTCGCGATCGAGCGAGCCACCGCTCGCGAAATGATCGCGTCCCTGCGCACCGCCGGCGGACACCCCTCAAATGATGGAAATCCCTTCCGCCTGAGCCCAGCCCTCGAGCCCGTTCGGCAGCCGAAGCCTTAAGTATTTTCCGGAGGACTCGAGGACGCGCACTTTGAGTCCGGAGTGAATCTCGAAGGAAACCTTCCCTGCATCCTGCGGGAACTCGCGGGCTTGCACCGTCTTTGCGGTGACCACGCCATCCGTGTGGGTGCGCCGCACATAGGCACGGATCATCAGCAGGCCGCCGTTCGCCAGGGCAAGCGTAAAAAAAGCGATCGCCATGGTCCGCCCCAAGAGACGCGGCCTTCTGGAGAAGAATCGGGACAACGACAAAGTCAAAAACCCAAAGCCCCAAGCCACGACAAACGCGATGCCGATCGCGCGCTCCCGAATCGCATTTGCCAGCCGTTCGACGAACGGGTCCTCCGAGCTTCCCAGCACCTGGTCCAACTGGCGGGACTTGGCGATCGTGAGGTTTGCCTCGATGTCCGACGAATTTCCCTCGAGGCGCCGTGCGCGCTCAAGGTAGAGCACGGCGTCGCCCAGCTCCCCGTGGTTTAAGCAGGCCGTTCCGAGGTTGTAGAGAACATCGGAACCACCAAAGCCGTGGGAAAGCAGCTTGAGGTATTCCTGCTTCGCAGCAGCGTAGTCCTCGCGGTAGTAGGCCTCCCCCGCACGGCTGAAGATCTCCTGTGCCTCTTGAGGCGTGTAGTAGCTTTGAGAAAGCAGCGACAACCAAACCAGGTGAATCACTTTTTTTGCTTCCAGCAGTCCATCACGGTCTGAACTTGCTCAAGTACCCAGTCCTGTTGGCCGCCGTCCCCGCCAGGGGCAAAACGAGCTTGGTCGCAGGCGTCGAGGACCTGGAGGATGCGAACTCGTTGCTCGTCGGACACCCCTGCTCGATTGAGTCGCTCAGACAGCGCCGTACGGGTCAACCCAACGACCGAAACTCCCAACCTCACTTCGAGAAACTCGCGCAGCGCCTTCTCCACCTCCGCGTAGAACGCCTGCGAGGTGCCACTCGCCTTCAAGGCATCGGCCCTGGCAAGCCGTCGGTGGGCTGCCCGTGTGCGGCGGCGCCTCACGCTTTTCTCGTCTTGCTGGTTCAAGCGATTTCGAACCAGTCCAATCAGAATCAGCCCCAGCCACAGCGCCGGCGGCCCGACTAGGCTGGGTAGAAAGAACGCGGCGCGCCAGATGGGTTCCTGCTCGCCCCGAAACGAGGCGTGATATCGAAGCGGCCGCACTCCCCCGGACGGCAAAATATTCTTGGGTTCGCTGGGCAATTGGGAGCGGTCTCCACCCATGGCAATGGCCCCTCCCTTGCCGGTGATCACGACGAGCGACACCGGCTCGGCGGTGGCCTCCTCGTACCGCTCGGTCTGGGGATCGAAATAGGGAAGCGACAAGGCCGAGAACGTAAAGGTCCCGGTTTGCTGAGGCATCACCAGGTATTCCTGCGTGCGCTTTCCCGCGATTCGGCCGCGTGAGGGGGTCAGCTTGTCGGTAGTGGTCGGATCGTAGATCCGCAGACCTGCAGGCCCGCGGAGGGGAGGCAGCGCGATGTTTTTCAGATTCCCTCGGCCCTCTAGGGAGACCTTCACGGTCACCGGTTGGCCAAGCTCAACCTGAGCCTGGGAAACCTCGGCTGAGAGTTTCCATTTGCCAATGCTGGAGCTAGAAAATCCGCTGGCAGCGCCGGGAGGAAGCGGCTTTGCTTGCACGGTCAGCTCGTTGCTCAGGCGGTGAACGCGGCGCCCAGTAAAAATGAAGCCGGTGGTGATGTCGGCTTCGGCCGAGCTGATTTTCAGCGCGCCCGGCTTGACCGGGAACAGCGCCAAGCGCTTGAGCAGAAAGGCTCGATAGGGCACACCGTTGATGAGTTTTTGTTCGCCGCTGAGCTGGGTCGGACTTTCGATGTCTTCGCTCCAGAATCCGTCCAGTTTTGGAAGGGTCACCGAGTCCACGCCCGATACGTCGACCCGCGAAAGGATGTGCAAGGAAAGCGTCACCTGGTCGCCGGCATAGACCTCCTGCTTGTCCACTGAGGCTCGCAGGAAGACGTCCGCCTCCTCCCGCGGCCCACGAAAGGGAATGCTTTCCTCTGGGTCCAACTCGTCGGATCCGACCGGCTCGTCGGGAAATGGAAACCCCCGGAATGGATCTGGAATTTGTGCTCCCCGCTTCGGCCGGCCGGCGATCGGACCCGGAACCCGCCCTGGCTTTACGGTGATTTTGAGCGGCTCGGTCCGGTAGGTCTTTCCCGAGGCGGTCATCACCGCGGAGGGAAGGATCAGCGTCCCCACCTTCTTGGCCCGCATCACCAGAACGAACTTCTGGGTCCGATTGAAGCTCGCGCCTGACCCACCGAGTTGGTAGGACATTTGGGTGCTTTGGGACCTGCTAAGCACTTCGAAGTCCGACGAGGATGGGAATTGGATCTGCGCGTCCTCGGGTGCCCCGGAGGCGACGATGCTCAGATGGAAGGAATCCTCGAGCCCAACCTGATCCCGATCCACCGACTGATAGAATTCCACATCGGCAAGGGCGGGCGCGGCTGCGAAAAAGCAGAGCGCGAAAGCGCCGGCCAGCTGGCTACCAGTCCTTTTCATTCTCGCGCCTCGGCTTCTTCTGCTGAAACCTCCACAGCTGCAAATTCTTCTCATCTTGCTTCATCGAGTCCAACAGGCGCTCTACATCCTGCTTATTGAGCTTGGCGCCCTGCATAGAACCTCCGTCGGGGAGCGGCTCTTCCGCTTCCCGTTCGCCACCGTCGCGCAGCGGAGCTTCACCCGCATCCCGCTCCTCGGGAGGCTGAGACCCTCCGTCCGGGCGGTTGGAGCGGGTGGGATCCTGCGGGCCAGTCCCTCCGTCAAGGTTCGAGCTTCCACCGTCTCCGGTACCGCCATCCTGGCCCCCATCTCGAGCGCCACCGTCCGACGAGCCCTGGCCTGAACCTCCGTCCGATGCACCCCCATCGCCCCCTCCGTCCGGCGAGCCCCCATCCGTGCCACCGTCTCTTTCCGCGCTGGCGCCACCGTCAGGGGGCGGCGGTTTTGGTCGATCGAGCTCGCGCAGCATCACTTCCAGATTGTGCCGAGCCTCCTCGTCGCTGGGATCGAGCGTGAGCGCTTTGCGATAAGCCGCCAGCGCTTCTTTGGTACTGCCGATCTGCGCCCAAACGTTGCCGAGGTTGTAGTAGTCCTTCTCCTTGAGGTCGCTGCGCGGTGTTTCCAACGCGCGGTGGTAGGCTTGTTTGGCCTCCTCCATCCGTCCCAGTTTGAAAAGGGCGTTTCCCCGGTTGAACTCGAGCGAGGCCGAGCCGGGCAGCTCTTTGGCGGCGGCGTCGAACTGCCGCAAAGCCTCGGCGTAATCCCCCTTCTCATAGGCCTTTCGGCCCTGCTCGACGGTGGGGTGGTTTTTCTCGAAAAGCCCCATCGCAACCGCCCTGCCCGAATCCACCGCCGCCAGGCCGATGACCAACCCCACCCACATCAACCGGCGTCCGATTCCCTCCCAACGACTCACGTCGACCTCTGCCGGGAGGTCCGAAGGGCCATGCCGAGCAGCAAGGCCGCACAGCCCGGCGCAGCGAAGTACTGGAATCGCTCGTCGTACATCACCGTGAGCCGGCTTTCGATGTCGCTCTTTTGCAGTTGGTCGATCCGGGAGACCACCTGGCTCATGGCCACGCCACGAGGTTCGTAAAAAAACTCGCCGTCGGTCTCCTGGGCGAGCATCGCCAAACCTTGCCGGTCGAGGCGGGTCAGTACCGTCTCCCCATCGGGGCCCTTCTGGTAGCCGACGACCTCTCCTTTCTTGCTCAAGAGGGGAATCGGCTCGCCGGTCTCCGACCCGATGCCCACCGCATAGACGCGAATCGCGGCCTCGCGCAGGGCCTCGGTCGCTTCTTTGATCTGGCCCTCTAAGTCCTCTCCGTCGGACAGCAGCACCACCACTCGATCCTTGGCTCCCCGCTCAGCGCCCTCGAGCACCTGCTTGGCGAGCATCAGCGCACCGCCGATGTTCGTCCCCCCCTGTTGCATCTGCTCTGGGTCCACGGCGCGCAAGAACATCTTCGCGGCCGCGTAATCAGACGTCAGTGGACATTGAATGAAGGCGTCACCGGCGAACACCACGATCCCGACCCGATCGCCCTTGAGCTCATCCAGCAGCGTCAGCAGCTCCAGCTTCGCCCTCTCAAGTCGATTCGGCTGAACGTCCCTGGCAAACATCGACTTCGATGCGTCAAGCGCCACCACCAGGTCGATGCCCCGGCGCTTGGTAAGCTCGGCGCGGGTGCCGCACTGGGGTTGGGCAAGAGCAAAGGCGATCAGCGCCAGACCGAGGGTGTACAGACCGGCCTGAGCCGCGGGCCGCAGAATCGAAATTCCGGGCACCAGCCGCGCCAGGAGCCGCTCCGATACCACGCGCATCGGCCAGCCGCGCCTGCGAAGTGCGGAGTGAAGCGCAAAGCCACCCAACAGCAGGATCAACGGGCAAAGCAGCAAGTAGGTTGGCTGCCCGAATCCAGCCTGGTACCCCAAGAAAAAGAACCGCCAGGGATGCACCGCGCTCACGGCGAAACCCGCAGCCAGCTGTTTCGCAGCAGAAGTTCAGCTCCCGCGAAGGCAAAAGCCCAGAGTAGAAACGGGTGGTAGCGCTCGCGGTAGTGCGCGGCGGCTCCGCCCTCCATCAACTTGGAGCGCTCCAGGGTATCGAGAACCTTCTGAAGACCTTGGCGCAGCGATTCGCGATCCGTGGCTTGGTAGAATTCTCCCCCGGTGGTTTTGGAGATGTCCTTGAGCAGGGCTGGGTTCACTGGAATTTCCATCTCTCGCCAAGCGGTGTTCCCAAAGACGTCGGTCCCCGCAGGAAAGGGCACCCGCCCGCCCTTTCCGACCAGGATCGTGAACACCGGCACCCTCAGCGCCTTGGCCATGGCCGCCGCATCGAGCGGCGAGATTCTGCCGGCGTTGTTGTCGCCGTCGGTGATCAGCACCACTACCCGACTCTTCGCGTCGGACTCCCGGAGTCGATTGAGAGAGACCGCCAGCGCGTCGCCGATCGCGGTTCCATCCTCGAGAACTCGGGTGCGAAGCTGCTTGACCAGCTCCTTGAGCACCCCGTAGTCGAGCGTCAGGGGTGCCTGGGTATAGGCTTGCCCGGCGAACACCACCAAGCCGATCCGATCGTTGATCCTCGAATCCAGAAATTCGGTCAGCACTTGCTTGGCGACGAAAATTCGGTTGTTTGGCCGGAAATCGCCGGCCTCCATCGAGGTGGAGAGATCCAGGGCAATGACGATGTCAATTCCCTCCACCGACAGATCCCGCACTCGGCTGTCAGTGGTTTGGGGGCGCGCCAATGCCACGATGGCGCAGGCAAGCGCGAGCACTCGAAATCCGGGCAACAGCGGAAGCAACTTCGGCCTCAGGCCGCGACCAGAAAGCGCAAAAGCGTGGGTGGCCGAGAACCTGAGCACCGCCCGGGAGCGTGGCTCGGAAAGCTCCCAGAGGATCCAGGCGGGGAGGATCAGCAACAGCCAAAGGACCCGCGGGTTATGGAAGATGATCGCGTCGTGCATCGGTTGGCGTCAACGGCTCGGAGGGCGAAAAGGTCTCCCGGACCAGTCGGTAGGCGAACTCCAGAGACTCCTTGCACTGGTTCGGGTCGGCCGTGGCCTTGGCGAACTTCACCAAGTCGGATTCATCGACGAACCGCGAAATCTCGGCAATCGACAATCCGGGCGTGGGAAGCCGGCGGAGGGACGCGAGCAATTCGCTGCTGGTACACTCGAGGGCCTCGAAGCGATATCTCTCCCCCAGGTAGGCGCGGATGATTTCCGAAAGGCGAAAATAAAATTCGCGAAAGCGTCCCTGACGGGGGAGATCCTCGTTCCGCAGGGCGTCCAATGCCCCCAGGGTGCGAAGGTCAAGAGGTTGCGGCACCGATTGCGGCGCGATCGCCCGCCTCGGGCGCTTTGCCCACCGGTAGATCGCGTAGCCCGCCGATGCCAAGGCTGCGGCCGCGAGCGCGATCCAAAGCGCGCGATAGGTGCGCACCGAAACCTCCTCGAGCGCCTTGATGTCGTAGAGCGCGGGCTCTCGCTGGTCCAGGTCTTTGCCCAAGGAGGAGAGCCCTTCGACCTCCAATCCCTTAGCGATGAATTCTTGCACCGCACGCGGATCGATCACCTCAAATCCAAGATCTGGTAGGCGTTTGTTGCCCAGCTCAAACAGCGAGAGCTTGAGCTTGAAGGTGGTGGTGGCCGCTTGAGGTCCATCGACCCGCTCGCGCAACTGCTGCAAAAACTCGAAGGGCCCCGGATCGTGGATCGGCCGGAGTTCGTAGCGCTGGTCCAGGGGATGGGTAATCACCAGCTCGTAGGTGAACGGCTCTCCGAGCCGAACCTTCTCCCGGTCCACGCGACTGACGAAGTGCAGTGGCCGAGCGTCCCCAACAACTCCGGCGTCCCGGGCGGCGACGAGTCCGACCAGGACGGCCGCCACCTCCAACGCGATCGCCAACGTCAAGCCGCCAGCCTCCTTGCGCGAGCGCGAAAGAAGCGAGCCAGCGCAACCACGTACTCCTCTCCGGCCCGAAGCTCCACGTGGTCCAGTTCCAGCTTCTTGAACAGGCGCTGTCGCTCTGCGCGACGGGTGGCCATGGCAGCCTCGAAGGCTGCCCGGACCTTGCGATCCGAGCTGTCCACCACCACCCGGGCCCCGGTTTCCGGATCTTCCATCTCCACCAAGCCGACGCTGGGGAATGCCTGTTCCAGGGGATCGGAAATCACCACCGGAACGAGATCGTGTTTTCTGCTCACGATCCGCAGCGTCGCCTCGAAATCGTCGGCCAGGAAATCTGAAATCAGAAAGGTGACCGCCTTGCGCTTCCACAGGCGAGACAAATAATTGAGCCCGACGTTGAGGTCGGTGGCGCGCCCCTCGGGGCGAAAGGAAAGGATCTCGCTCACCACCCGAAGCGCGTGCTTGCGCCCCTTCTTGGGGGGAATGACCTTTTCAATGCGGTCGGAGAACAACACCAGGCCGATGCGGTCGTTGTTGGCAATTGCGGAGAAGGCAATTTGGGCTCCTACTTCGGCTGCGACCTCGGCTTTGGATGGTCCGGAGGAGCCAAAGTCTTCCGAGGCGGAAACGTCAACCACGAGCAACACCGTCAGCTCGCGCTCCTCGGTGAACACTTTCACGTAAGCGTCGTTCATCCTGGCGGTCACGTTCCAGTCGATGATCCGGATCTCGTCGCCGGGCTGGTACTGGCGGACCTCGGAAAACGCCATGCCCCGTCCCTTGAACACCGAGTGGTACTGACCGGCGAGCATATCGGACACCACTTTGCGGGTGGAGATCTCCAGCTTGCGGATCCGCTTGATCAGATCCTTGGGAAGCAAACATTCCTCAGGGAACTTCAACCCGGTCGAAGACCCGTTGAATGATGGTCTCCGGCGTCAGTTCCTCTGCCTCCGCTTCGTAGGTCAGGGAAATGCGATGTCGAAGGACATCGAACCCGATCGCCTTGACGTCCTCGGGCGTGACGAAACCTCGATGGCGCAAAAAGGCGTGCGCCTTGGCAGCGAGGTTCAGATAGAGGGTGGCGCGGGGACTCGCGCCGTACTCGATGAAATCCGCGAGATCCTTCAGTCCGTGGGCGGCGGGATCCCGGGTCGCCAACACGATGTCCAGGATGTACTCCTTGACCTTCTCGTCCACGTAGACTTGCAGCACCACCGATCGAGCGCGGGCAATCTGCTCCGGCACGATCACCTTCAGCGCCTTTGGGATCTGTGCCCCACCCATTCGATCCATGATCAACTTTTCCTCGTCGCGGCTGGGGTAGTTGACCTTGACCTTGAGCATGAAGCGGTCGACCTGAGCCTCGGGCAACGGATAGGTTCCTTCCTGCTCGATCGGGTTTTGCGTGGCGAGGACAATGAAAGGATCCGGGAGGGGAAATGTCCTGTCTCCGATGGTCACCTGTCGCTCCTGCATCGCTTCCAGTAGCGCGGACTGCACCTTGGCCGGTGCGCGGTTGATCTCGTCGGCGAGGATGACGTTTGCGAAAACCGGGCCCTTTCGCACCGTGAAGCTGGCGGTAGGCTGGTTGTAGATCATCGTCCCCACCAGATCCGCCGGCAGCAAATCGGGCGTGAATTGGATCCGCATGAACTGCAGGTTGATGCTGTCAGCCAAGGTGCGAACCGTCAGGGTCTTGGCCAGGCCGGGAACCCCTTCCAAGAGCACGTGCCCGTTGCAGAGCAGCCCGATCAGGATTCGCTCCAGCATCGCCTTTTGGCCGACGATGACCTTGGCCGCTTCCCGCGTAAGTGACTCGACGAAGCTGCTTTCTTGAACCACGTGGTCCGTGAGCGCACGAATTTCGCTGTTCATGGATCCTTTGTCGCGACGTTCTCGCCAATCAAGCGCGCGCAATCTAACGGCTTCACGCCGCTGTGAACAGCGAAGAACCGGCGACATTTCCACCGTGAATGTCCTTCCAGCGGCCGGCCGGTCCTGGCTGGTAATCCAGCGGAAGCCACTTCGATTAGCAGAGCTTCAGTAGCGTCGAAATACAGCCACCGCCACCCTTCGGCGGCGAACCTCGAACTCCTGCTGAACCGGAGCGCCATCGAGTTCCACCAATACCTGGTATCGCCCCGCGGGCAGTCGAAACCGGGCAAGCTGAAACTCCGCCGGGAGCGACAACCAGGACCGCAGATCGGCCTGGCTGTTCAAGTTCAAAAGCACAAAGGTGAGCAGTCCCAGCTCCTTGCTCTTGGTGGCTTCACCAACGCCCGCGGCAACGCCGGCCTTCACTGCCGCGCGGGCGATCGCCTTGGCAAGCATCCGACCCACCCGATCTTCTAAGTGAATCTCGGCGACCGATCCGAGCGAGGTCACCGTCGTGGCCTGCTGCTCCTGCTGGTCTACCCGGACCAATGCGGATCGGGTCGGCCAGCGATCTTGATATTTGGGGACATCGAAGAGCTGGACTGCCCCAGGGTAGCGCTGTTGGGCGGAGATCTTGATTGGAGACAAGCCCGCTTCCACCACCACCACCAACTGCCCTTCGTCTTTGCCGAGCGGCTGATCCAGCACGTCGGGATATGTTTGTTTCAGCTCGCGGTAGGCTTCGTCCCGCTGCGTCTCCTTGGCAAGTCGTAGCAAGGGCTCCGCCAAGGGCCCGAGATTGGGCTGCAGTTTCTGCGCAGCCTGATAATCGATGAATGCCGAATCAAGCTCGCCTTGATCCTCCCAGAGAACGCCTCCGAGATACCGGGCGATCGCCAGCTGCTCGTATGGCTTCTTTTCGTCAACGATCATCTTGCGTATGCGCTCGTTGACGCGGCGTACTTCGACGAGCGCATCTTCGTCCTTGCCCAACTCGGCGTAGTTGAGAGCTTGCAGAACGCTGATCATCAGCTTTTCGAAGTCTTCGCCGCGGTACGCTCGTTCGCGTTCGTTGGAGATCAGGGTTTTTGCCTCTTCACTGATGGACACCACGTCCAGCTGCTGGGAGAGCTTGTCCGCCTCGGCGAGAACGCCGATGCTGTCCTGGTATCGCCCCGCGGCGTGAAGGATCATCCCCTCGTCCAGCAGCGCCAGCAGCCGGTCGACCTCGGGCCCCCTCACCTCGTGTTCAATCTCGGAAAGGGCTCGATTGTAGTCGTAGGACTGGTAGGCTTGTCGAGCGCCGCCGGTTCTTGCGACATAGTCCCCGGCGCAAGAGGCGAGAACGAGGATACCAGCGCACCCTAGAACAGCTGGCCCTGACGAGATCCTGCGTTCCATTGTTCAAGCGAATCGACGGCCGGGGGGGCTGAGCCGCGGGCGCCGAGCGTGCTCGCGGCTACCAGCTGACGCCCTTCTTCTCGAACTTCTTGCGCAGCTCCTTTTCGTCGGTCCACTCGATGATCCCGGTGCGCAAATTGTGAAGCTTGGAAGTCATTTTGTAATACACCAGTTTGTCGCCGCCGACCTCCTGAACGATCGAAGAGATTTCCCCGGTCATCAGGTAATCGGCGGACGCTTGCTGCCCGGGTCCCTTCGCCAGTCCCGGGTTCACATAGCCGGAGCGTTGGTACTCGTATTCCTCGGCGATCTCCTCGCGCGCTCCCTTATCGACGAACTGGAACTTGCCGGTCTTGGCCAGCTGTACCTGCATCTTGTCCGCCAGCGACGTCATGTCGATGTGCTCGGAGGTGCTGTTCTTCATTCTTCCCACCACCACCACTGGCCTGCCCTGAATCTGGGCGAAGGCGCTGGACTGCGAGAGCGACTCAACCATTTTCTTGGCAATCAACTGCAGGTCGTTCTCATTGAACTGATCGGAGAGCATCTCAATGGTGTTCGGATCTTCGTATTGGCCGCGCGTAAACGCACGGGGTCCGGTGCAGCCCGCCCCAAGGGCGGCGATTGCCGACAACCCAAACAGCAGGCGAAAGATCGAGAGTTCCTTCATGTCGCTAGTTCCATTCACAACCGAAGCGGCTGCCGACGAAGTGCCACCGACAGCTTAACACCGCGTCTCGCTTGTACGCCCCCTTTCAACGTTTGGCCGGGAAAAGTCGCGCCCGCAATCCCGCTGACTTGACCGGAGGGGGACGCGCTGGGCGCGTTGCTCTGCGCCGCAGTGACCCACAGCATCGAGGTGGCAATCACCCAAAGTCATGGCTAAAACCGCCAACCCAGGCTCAGGTAGAAGAGATGAGTGACGTCATTGGTGCCGATTGCGAAGTTTGGCGCGTAGTTCAGCGCCAGAAGCAAATGATCCCCGATCAGCACATCGGCAGCCACATTCGGCGCAAGCCCAAAGCGCGTGCCAAGCGACGGGATGAAGAGCGCGCCGGCCTTCAACCCGAGGCTGAAACCCAGCAGGTTCAAGGGGAGCCGGAACCGGGGTCCAACCAACGCGTCGCTTTTCTTCGAAGTAAAGACGTAGCCGCCAGACAAATCGACCAGGAACCAGTCGCTGTACCAATAGCTGACGGTGCCGCCCAAAAACAGCGGCCTACCATTGGCGGAATAGCTGGTGGGGTTGCCTTCTCCCTCCACCGCACCGCCCCCATCCACCTGCAGCGATAGGTGGCCGCTCACTCCTCCTATCCGTTGGTAGCCGCCCTTGCCGTACTCAGAGCCCTCGGGTCCATCGGTGCGCCCGCGATCCTGGGCGAAGCCGTTGACCGCAACCGTCGCCATTCCGAGAGCGGTGAGGGCGGGAAGCGCGAAGTTATGGCGGATCATCATCACCTCACGGGTGGTTTGGGATCTTGCCCAGCAACCTAACGCGTGGGCGGAGGTCTATATTCAACGTCTAAGTCGATTTAGGCGCAACTTTTCCAGGTCAGCTCACCGAGGTTTGCGGCTGGTTGCGGTGCTTGGCTCTGGTGACTGGCAGCCACTCCGGATGCATTCGCAGAAATGAGATCATTCGCTCGCGCAGTAGGCATCGCAAATCGAAGTTCTTTCCGGGATCTGTGGAGCTCACCAAAATTCGCAGGGTGATGCCTACATCCGAGGCTTCGGTAACCTGCAGATTGTGGACCTTCCCGTCCCACAGCTCTCGACCATCGGCCTGCAGAATCCGGTCCAGCTCGGCTCGGAGCGCGTCAAGGTCCGCGGAGAAATCAACCACCAAGTTTGCGGCCCCGAGGATCTGCGATGTCTCCAGACTCCAATTCTGAAAGGGCTTGTGGAGAAAGTAGGTGATTGGCAACACCAGGCGGCGCAGGTCCCAGATCCTGACCACCACGTGGGTGAGACGGATCTCCTCGATGGTTCCGGTTTCCCCCTCGACCACCACGGTGTCGCCGATTCTGATCGGCTGAGTGACCGAGAGCTGGATCCCAGCCAACAAAGCCGACAGAGGCCGCTGCGCCGCCAAGCCGATGACCAGGCCCCCGATTCCCGCGGAGGCGAGAATGGAAACACCGATGTGGCGGACTACCTCGAACTGGAGCAGCAACAGTGCCCCGGTGACGAGGTAGATGGAAATGGCGATCACCCGCCGCAGAATTACAAGCTGGGTCCGAGCCGCTCTGGCCCTCGCCAGGTCCGCTGGACCAGCGGCGGCCAGTTCTTCGAAACGATCCGCCGCCCGAGTGAGCGCCCGCAGCAGAAACCAGGATGCGGCGATGATGCTCAGTGACTTGCAAAAGATGTCGATCGACCGTTGAGTCTGGGGCGGAAGGAGCAGCAGCCGAGACGCCGCGGCAAATATCATCGCCTACAGCAGCGCCCTCAACGGACCCCGGGCGGAAGTGCCCAGGATCTCCGCCCATTTGAAGTGGGTCCTAACAGTGCTGAGCTGGGCCGCTTTTCGCCCCACCGCGAGAGAGATTCGGGCGAGCAGGATCGACAGCGCGGTGGTGGCAATGACCGTGAGGATCAACCCCAACCACTGCCACAACTCGAGCGTGAGCACCTGCCGGTTGAAGAGAAACTCCGGAAGCCGTTCGCCCAGAGGCGGACCGTGCTCTTCGTAGAGCCGGTCAATTGCCCGGACCGTATCCTCATTGAATACCCAGGCGTGTCGGTCACCCCCGAGGTCGACGCGAATCAAGCGGATCGGTTGGTTGGTGTTTCCCAGCGGGAGCGTGCCGAGCTGATCAAGTCTTGCCGGGCTGTCGACGCTCGGTTCCTTGCTGAAATCGAGATACAGCTTACGGTCGATGACGTAGCGCAGCCTGCGCGCCAGCCGGGCCCCTTCGGTCGCCTGAACGGCCATCGGCAAGTGGTTCAGCCACAGATAATGCGCCGCGAGCGGATAATGTCCCGCGTGTGCAGCGCTCAGAAAACCTTGCACCGTGGCCGCCGGCGTTTTCCGAACCACAGATTCGGAGCCTCCCCGAGCCCCGGGTTAAGCGCTAGGCCTGCATGTCCAACCGGGTCGGCCAGCGCGAAGATCGCGGCGAGGCAAAATCCACGCACCACCGGTTCCTATTTGAACTTGCTGGACCTCTGCAAGCCGATCTTGAGGCGCTTCGCTTTGCGGGAGAGCGTGTTTCGATCCACATCGAGGAACTCTGCGGCCATGCCCACCTGCCCATCCGCACGCTCCAGCGCCTGACGTAGCACGGCTCGGTCCACCTGATCCAACAGCACCCGATAGAGATCGGGCACACTCCGCCCATGCAGCTGGTCGAAGAACTGGCCCAGCCGGAGGTAAAGCAAATGTTCGAGCGGCAGTTTCAGCGGATCCATTCTTCCCCTCCTCGGCAAAAACCCAGCAGTGAATGGATTGGAGGCGCGCGTCTTATCTCCCGGCGGGTTGGCGGTCAACGGATAGCGGAGGGGTTTTTCGTTTGATAATCGAGCGCGGTGAGTTGGCGCCGCATCCATCCCCAGGTGCTAAGTTTCATTGCGTGCGCAGCTTTCCAGTTGAGCTGCGCGTCGGCGGTTCGCAAGCCAGCGCAGTCGGAACCGAGTGGGCCCGGGGCCACGGCGACGACCGCTCCCAAACCGAACGCCACGGTCTTCATCTCCGCTGAGCTTCGCGGCTACCTGGGCCCGTGTGGCTGCACTCAGGCGATGCTGGGGGGCATCGATCGGGCTGCGTTTCAAGTCGTTGAAGCCCGGCGCTCGCCGTGGCCGATCCTCTATTTTGATGCCGGCGACGCTTTGTTTGGATCGGCGCAACTTCGGCAGTCCGAAATCCCGCAGCAGCAGCGAAAGGCACAAGCCATCGCCGAAGTGTTCGCGCGAATGGGAGTGCAAGCCCGCGCGGTCGGAGAATTGGACGAATCGCGGGGAGCTGAGTTCCGAGAGAGCCTTGGGCTTCCGGACCTCAAACCAGGCCTAAAGTTCTTTCAGGCCGGGCCACTCCAATTGGGATTGGTGATCGCCCGCAGCGCCGGCGAGCTCATCAGCGCCGCAAACGGCGCGAGGAGCAAGGCGGAATTCGTTCTCGCGATTCTTCATCAGAACCTCGAAGAGGCGCAGAGAGTCGCCGCCGATCCAGCTTTGGACGTTGATCTGCTCGTCGCCGCTCATTCCGACGGAGAGTTCGCAGCGGAGGAGAACCGCTTGGTGCGCGGTCGCGTCCCGATTGTTCGGATTCAAAGCAAGGGAAGAGCCCTGGCTCGCGTAGATCTTTTCCGCCTCCGCCCCGACTCGCGCTTCGAGTTGCTCCAGACCGAGGATGAGCTCGAGAAAGAAATCCAAACGCTGGATCTTCGAATTCAGCTGCTCAAGCGGGAGATAAACCTTCCGGGAATCAGCGACCGGCTGAGATCCCTCAAGGAGGCCAGGCTGGGCGATTTGATCAACCGACGCGAGCAGATAGCATCGTCTCCGCGGCGCGTCGCCGCCGGACAGAATGCGTTCGCCGTCCGATTCATCCCGCTGGAATCAACTTTGCCCCGAGACCGTGAGAGCGAACTCGTCGTCGAGGCCTACGAGCGGGACATCGGGATCCTCAATCTCGCGTGGGCGCAGGCGCACGGCCAAGACTGTCCACCGCCCGCCAAAGGCGAGGCCGCCTTTGTCGGCAATGAATTTTGCCGAAAATGCCACGCCGCCGCCTTTCCAACCTGGGATGAGTCGAGGCACGCGCGCGCGTATTGGAGCTTGGAAGAACGCGGCAGGCAGTACGATCTGGATTGCATCGGCTGCCACGTCACGGGTCGAGACCGACCCGGGGGAGTTTGCCGACTGGACCAGCTGGAGGGTCGAAAGAACGTCGGGTGCGAGAGTTGCCACGGAGCTGGCTCCCTCCATGTGCACCGGCCTGCGCAAGGCAACATCGTCGCCAAGCCCTCGAAAGCAGAGTGCACTTCCTGCCATAACCCGGAAAACTCTCCCCACTTCGATTTCGCGCTCTACCTGCCGCAGATTCTCGGGCCGGGACATGGCGCGGCGTCGATACACTGACCCCGATCAGCGCACTTCCGGGATAAAGCTTCTTGGTGTAAGAGCCTCGAAGCCGCTGTAAACTGTTCCAACTCGGCTGGACCAAGGATTTCTATACCGGCGATGCAGCTGACGACGCTTCTTCTGCTCACCCATCTGAGTTCGGCACCGGCTTACCTCTCAGACTCTCGCTCTGCTCCCGCGTCCGCGGCAGTGGCGGCCGGCGAGGACGAGGAGCTGTCCGAAGAAGCAAAACAGCAGTCTGAAGAGCTCGAGGAGTTGCGCGCCCTGGAAGAGGTGGCGCTCAATCCGGCGACCAAGCCGAGCGCCGATCTGCTGCAATCGGTCCGCCGCCTTGGGGCAGCCAACCCCCTGCGCGAGCAGATTGCCGAGGGACTCTCCGAGCCGGAGCTGGCCGGTGAAGCACTGGTATTCGACCTTCCGCGCGTCACCAACATCGCCAACTTGGATCTGGCACAGCTCAAAGGTCAATATGACATCCCCATCGAAATGCAGCCCTTGGTGGCCCAGTACATTCAATTCTTCCAGGGGCCGGGCCGAAAGTGGTTCCGCAAGTGGATGTCTCGCTCGACCCGCTTCATGCCGACGATGAGGGAGATCCTCGAAGCCCGGGGGCTTCCCAAGGACACCGTCTACCTGGCGATGATCGAGAGCGGGTTCTCACCGCAGGCTTATTCTTGGGCCCGGGCGGCGGGACCGTGGCAGTTCATTTCCAGCACTGCGCGCTTATTTGGACTGCGGCAGGATTTCTGGGTGGATGAACGTCGAGATCCAACCAAGGCAACGGAAGCGGCGGCTCGTTACCTTGGACAGCTGTATCAGACCTTGGGCGATTGGTATTTGGCCTGGGCCGGCTACAACGCTGGCAGCAGGAAACTCGAGCGCGTCATCGCCAAGCGAGGAAGTACCGACTTCTGGGAGCTGTCCGATGGGAGGGGGCTGGCGAAGGAGACCAAGCACTACGTCCCCAAGTTGATCGCCTGCGCGCTGGTAGCGAAGTACCCCAAGGCGTTCGGCTTCTCGGATGACGAATTTGACTTTCTTCCCCCGTACGAGACCGAAGAGGTTGAAATTCCAGATGCCACCGACCTGGAGGTGGTCGCGCGGGCGGCAGACACCAGCGTGGAGCTGATTCGAGAGCTCAACCCTGAGCTGAAGCGTTGGTGCACTCCACCCGTGACCAACAGCAAGCCTTACCTATTGCGACTGCCCAAGGGGACTCGGGAAAAATTCACCGAGAACTTCGCCAAGATTGGCCCCCGCGAGCGGCTCGCCTTTCGCGTTCACAAAGTGAAGCGCGGCGATACCCTCTCCCGAATCGCGGCCGCTTACCACAGTGCACCCGAGGCGATTTTGCGGATGAACGGCTTGCGCGGGGTTCGGAGCCTCCGCGTCAATTCCGAGCTCGTGATCCCGGTGCCAAACGACACCGCAGCGATGCGAGGTCGTGCCGACACCGCCTTCGAGCGGCAAGTCACCCGCGCTCGTCGAAGCGGATTCGTCCCGGTTCGGCCGGAGCTGGAGGTTCCCGCCGGCAGCCGGTCGAAGGCGCCTCGGCTGGCGATCGCCGAAGTAAAAACCGAGGTGATCGACGGCAAAACGCGAATCGAGTACGGCGTTCAGAGCGGCGATACGCTCTGGGCGATTAGCCAGCGCTTTTCGTGCTCGGTGGACAATCTTCGACGTTGGAACCGCCTGCCCAAGCGCTCTCGGGGTCTTCAAGTGGGGACGGTGCTGATCATCTGGAGCTCGACCCCATCCTAGCCTTGCTCCAGCAAGAGTTTGAGCTCGTTGATTCTTCGGCTGATCGCCTCTTGGTCCATGGATCGGAACTTTTCCGGGAGTAGCTCGCGACTGGTGCATTCGCGGACCGCAGCGAGGTTTTGAAGCTCCACCTCCAGCGGGTAAGAGGGCGGAACGAAGTCCCGAACCACAAACTGGAGGTCTTGTGGCGTCACAGTCCGCCCCTCCGCGAGCGCCCGGAACTTGGAACGCACCAGGATGGCTTCGATGTCGGCGCCGCTCAAGCCACCCGCGCCGTCTCCCAGCAGCGCGGAGAAAGACGGCAGTTCCACTTCGACCTTGTTCTTCCTGGAAATCACTTTGAACAACTCATCGCGCTCCTGATCGGTTTGCGGATAAAACAGCGCCAAGTGTTCCTCGGCGCGCCCCTGCCGTTTCAGGTCAATCGGCAACAAGTCCGGTCGGCAGGTGAGCAGAAACCAGATGATCTTCCCCCGATACTCGGTGTTGCCCATGAAGGCTGCAATCGCAGCAAACACCCGGTTGGAAGTACCGGAATCCCCGGAGGCTTCGCGATTTCCGAGGAATGCGTCCGCCTCGTCGATCATCACCGCTACCGGCCAGAGCGCCTTGAGCAGGTTGAAGATTCGCTCCAGGTTTGCCTCGGTAACCCCCTGCCACTGGCTTCTAAAGTTCAGAAACTTGACGCATGGGATGCCAATCTCACCGGCGAAGCAGCTCGCGAGAAAGGTCTTCCCAGTACCCACCGCGCCGGACACCAAATACCCCATCGGCATCACGTCGATTTGACCCTTCTTGAGCGCCGCCGCGGCATCGCGAAGTCGCTTCTTCGCCTTTTCCTGGCCGGCGACGGCGTCCAAGGTGTGCGAAGGCTCGATGAACTCGAGCAGACCGTGGCACTCCGCCTGGAGGATCTCCGTCTTTCGATCTTTGATCAGCTCGGTGGTGATTCTGACTTGCTGCTCCACAGCCTCGGTGAGGACCCGATCGAGGTGGATTCGAGATAGGCCCGAGGTCAGCTTGGCCAAGCCCGCGATCGGGACATCGGAGAGTGACTCGATTCGCCGGCCGCTGAGCTTGCAGCGGATGTAGTCGGCACGCTGCTCTTCATCCGGAAGCGGGATTTCGATCAACGCCACGTAGGGATTTCGCGACAGCCGGGTGGTGACGTCCGCAAGGTTTTCCGAAAGCAGCACAATCGAAAGGTTTCCCGCGAGAAATTGCGGATCGAGGGACCACTTCTCCAACGTGGTGAGGGCAAACCGGTCCTCGCTCGACAGCTGTGCCACGTCGCCGTTGGGCGCCAAGGTTTCGGCGAAGTCGATGATCAGCGCCAGGGACCGTCCTTCGGAAAGGCGCATCCGCATGTAGTTTTCCAGAAGCTGCAACGCGCGCCCCGGGTCCCGGGGCATGGATCTGGCAAAGTCCGTCCCATAGAGTGCGTCGTAGCCGGCGATGCCGCGATTGAGGTCCTGTTGAGCCTCTGGCGATGCCCCTCGGATTCCAGAGGATCGGTCGTAGAACAACACCAAATCCCGGCTTCCGAACAATTCTTCCGCGAAAAAGGTCCTGAGACTCACGTACCTGGGTTTCCCATCGGCACCCACCGCGGGCTGAAGATCTCGGACCGCGCCGTAGATCAAGAAAGTGCTGACCGTCTTGGTGTAGTACCGCTCCGCCAACTTCTTTGCCCAGCTCGGGAATGTGCCCAGCGGGTCGACTTTGGGGGTTGTTTTTGGCTTCGGCATTGGCGCTGTATAGCCTGTCAGAGTTCGCACCAACACGCCCTGGTGCTTGCTGCCTCGCGGGCGGCTGTCAATCGTCCGATCCTATCAGTCGGACAGCGTCTGCGCGGGATCCGTCGCTGCCGCCCGGCGGCTGGGCGCATAGGCACCGAGTACGGCGGCAACCACGCCCAGGCCAACGCCGCCGAGAAGAACACTCCAGGGACTGCTGAAGAAGCTCTCGGGCTTGAATGGGAAGACCGGCAGGTAGGAACCCGAAAGTCGATCCGCCAAGTGCGCCAGACCGAGCGCGACCAAAGTGCCGCAGGCACCCCCCGCCAAACCGATGGCTGCCGCTTCCGTTAGGATGATGCTGCGAATGTCGGTTCGCGATGCGCCGACCGACTGCATGATGCCGATCTCCTTGGCCCGGGCTCGGACCGATGCAAACAGCGTTTGGGCGATGTTCGCCGCGGCCAGTACGCAAATCAGAATTGAAAGCAAGGCCAGCGCCGAGGTGGTGAGGGTGACGGCGAGGCCGACGCTTTCCGCGAGCCGCCTCTCTTGGTCATCGATCTTCAAGCCCATTTTCTTGGCTTCGGCAACGATGATCGGAACCAAATCGGCTCTCTTGGCGACCAGGGTGGCGCCGCTGAAGGTCTCCGCATCGACGAGGCCGGCGCGGTTGATCCGGATCGCGGAGGCCAGAGGAATGGTGATTCCAGCGAGCAAGGCTCGGTCGGACAGGCCAACCACCTGGACCTGCGATCGGATCGGAGAACCCCGGGAGGATGGCACGACGATCGAGCTGTTGAACTCCACCGGAAAGGTGAAACCGACCACCAGGTGCCCTGAAAGTTGGGGCAGATTGCGGGTGGGCGCAAAGCTCTTGTTGTAGATTTCCAGGACTCGGCTCGAGATCACTCCTGGAATGGGCTGATCCACGGGAGGGTCGGTGAAGTCTCCCAGTTGGACGTCGCGTTTCAAAAGACCGGGATCGACTCCCACCGCCAATATTTCGAGCCTCATCCGCAACGGTGATCCGAAGAAGTCGCTGTCGTAGCGACTCATGGCCGGCACCCGTACGTTCATCTTCCGGAAGACCGCCGCCACCTCAGGCAGCGCGGAAAGGCGATCGATGACGCTCTGGTTCATCGGCGTTCCGAAGGAACCGAGCGAAATGGCGGCGGGTGCGACCTCGACCAGCAACTGGTCAACCGCAAAAAGCTTCTCGCGAATCACTTTTTCGACGCCCAAGCCGAGGGAAACAAAGAACACCAAGGAGCCCACGCCGAGCGCAACCCCGAAAGCCGAAAAGCTGACCGAACGGATCTCGCGCTGCAAATTGATTCGCACCAGGGAGAGCAGCGAACCGACTCTCACCGTTCGAGCTCCTGGGGGTCGTGGGAGTTGACCAGAACGCCGCCCTGAAGCTTCAGAACTCGCCCCGCAGCGCCGCTGATTCGCTCTTCGTGGGTTACCGCCAACACCGTGAGACCTTCCCGGTGTAGCTGCCGGAAGAGCCCAATGATTTCATCCCCAGTCTGCAGGTCGAGATTGCCGGTGGGCTCGTCGCATAGAAGGACTAGAGGCCGGCGCAACAGAGCCCGCGCGATCGCGACCCGCTGGCGTTCTCCGCCCGACAACTGGCTCGGAACTCTATCCCGCTTTGCCAGCAAGCCAAGCCGTTCCAGCAGCTCCTCGGCACGGCGCTGATCCGACGTGCCGATCGAATCGCCCCCAAAGAACGCCGGCAGCAACACGTTTTGAAACACTCTCAAATTGGGTACCAGGTGAAACGATTGGAAAACAAATCCGACCAGCCGATTGCGAAAGCGCGCGAGGCGGCGATCCGAAAGACCCCTCAGCTGGGTTCCCGCCACCTCCACTTGCCCATCGTAGTGGACGTCCAACCCACCGAGAATATGCAGCAGCGTCGATTTGCCGCTACCGGACGGCCCTATCACGGCGACAAATTCGCCTTCGGCGACCTCCAGATCCAACCCCTCCAGCACCCGGACTTCCGCCTTGTGGATCCCAGCGTACGATTTGAAGAGGCGGTGCGCTGAGATCATGACCCCGTAAGCAGAAGGTCGAGCTCGAGCTCGAGTGTCTGCGGCGCGCGCGCCACCGTCGCCGTGAAGGTCATCGCTCGGATGTCATCCAAGGCCGCAAGCCAGCGAAGCATCGCCGCCTTGATGGCGAAGCCCCCTACGCCCCACGCGGTGCTTGGAAGGGATCGCACGGACTCCGAGAGCCGGTTGACGTCCAGCACCACATCCAGCGCTCCACGCTGCAGATAGGGCGCCAGCTCGGAACGGGAGGGCGAAGGCGGTCGCGGGACCGCGAGACTCAGCTGGTGCAAGGTGTCCTCCAAGCGCTTGAGGGGAGAAGCCAGGACCACCTTGTCGTCGATCACGGCGAAATCTAGGCCTTCCCCCTGAGCGTAAGAGGTGACGAACGCCTTCCGCGCCGACAGCTCTTTCTCAGTTAGCTGCACGCCGAGCTTCGGTGCCACCGCAGGGATGCGGCGCAAGATTGCATTTGCCTGGGCGGGGTCCTTCACCGAGCCTATGGCCACCAGATGAAAAAATCGAAACGGGTTGGTACGCCGCAGGTCGAGCATCGGCATGGACGAGAGAACCGCGGTAGGCGCTAAGGACAGCGATGCGGAGGCGCCGGGTCGCAAGTTGCCGAGAACTTCTACGCGAAAATCGATGCCTGCAGCGCCGAATGCGTCTTGGAGCTTGTCGGTCCACAGCGGTCCCAGCAGCGATGTGGCCTCTTGCGGTTGGCCGGCAAATCTGGCTATCAAAATGGCGTCCTCGGGCAGCCAACCAACGAGCGCGTCCGCCTGTTGCTTTTCGAGGGAACGCGAATTCTCTGGCGCCAACGGCACCATCCCCCGAAGCCGGAGCGATTGGCGGTTTAAGTCCAGTGCGAGAGTGGCTGTCGAAAGCAACACCGCGCCGATGCGCCAATCTCCGGAAATCCGAAGGTAAGCATCCGCATCGGCCAGGCCCTTCACGGCGTCAACCCAGGAGACATCCTCCGCCAGCCACCGGCCCATGGTTGGGCTGGGGCCAAAGGAAGCAAGCTCAGCCACTTCCGCATCAAGGACGATCCAGGCAATGCCGCGATCGACCGCGAGACTGATCTGATTCCGCGAAGCGCCGGCGGCCGCAAACGTCTGCCAGGATTGTCCGCCTGCTGAGGCAGAACCCTCGGTGACCGCACCCCAATGATTGCGGGCGAAGCCGGCGAGCGCATCACGCAGCTTGGCGGCGTCGCGGGCTGCGAGGACGACGAGGATACTTCCGTTCGAGAGAAGCGCTGCACCCGCTCCCTGGTCTGGATCGATGCCTGCCTTCGCCATCTCCACCGGGGAGCGGAAATCAACTCCGATCTGAGTTGCCAGCGCCGCCGCGTAGTCGGAAGCGTTGTTGAAGCCCTGCAGCTGGGCCGCGAAGGATGCAGCCTTGAGCGCCTCCAGGCGGGCCAGCTTTTCCGCCAGCCTTCGTAGGCTGGGGATCGCCAGCTGCGCCTTCGCCGTTCGCGGCAACCGACGCCCCAGCTCAGCCAAATCAAGCCGAGGGCTGCGAGGCCTGCCGCAGATCGAACAAGCGGCGAGGGCCACGCACACCAAGGACGCGACTTTGACAGGGCGATGGCGCAAGTCTGGCTACGGCTTTCGCATCTCGGAGATGTACTTTAGCGCCGCCGTGTCCCGCGTGTCCTCTGGTGCGGCAACCAGCCTGGCTCTGCCGATTTTCACCAACAGCGCGCTCGAGCTTTGAAGCAGCTCATCGTACGTCACCGGGGCTTCGCCCGAGAGTCCGAAGAAGGCGAGGTTGTCCCGCAAGTTCGCCGGGGGCTCACTTTGGATCGCTTCGATCGGGTCGCCGAGGTACGGAGCTACCTCTCCCAAGAGTCGTGCGCCTTCGGTGGGATCCCTGGCCACGCCCGTCGCCGCGTCCAAGATTGCACGGATCACCCTCCGGATCGCGTCCGGATACCGGGCGGCGAACTCGCCGCGCGAAACGAGCACGGTGGCGATCAGGTGAGGGGCGTCGCGGGTGGTTGCCAGAAGCCTTCCCCCGCGATCCCGCGCCGCCAGCTCAACGTCCCCGGTAAGCCCGGCAACCGCATCCGCCCTACCCTCGCGCAGCGCCGTACCGGCTTCGAGCGACGAGTTGAGCGACACCCACTTGACGTCCTGAATGGATACGGCGCCTCGAGACAGGGCCCACAGCGCGAAGTAGTAGGCGGACCCTTGGAAGTACACGCCCAACCTCTTGGATCGAAGGTCGGCGAGATTCTCCATTCCCACCCCGGCCACCGCATCCTGTCCGCGGCTGCGGCCCAGCATCAGGACGGCTCGGGGAGCCGCGTCGCGAAGCAACTCCGCCCATTGAGCCAGCCGGTCGACGGAAAGCGCGGCCAGATCCACCCCATCGTTCTCGGCACCATTGGCAAACGCCCGGCGCAGGTCCTCCTCTCGTCCAAACACCAACGCCTTGGCGTCCATCGCGTAGCCAGTTTTCAGCAATCCCTCGAAGAAGTGCTCCTTGGCTTCGAGCGCGGAGGACCTCACTCCACCAGTGGCCAAAAGCAGGGCGGCGGAAGACCCTCGGGGGATGAAGCCAATGCGGGTCGGCCGAAGCGGGATCGAAGCGATGTCCCCCACCGGCGCCGAAACGCCCGCCGGGAAATCTCCAGGCGAGAGGCGGATCGCTGGCCGAGTCGAGGGGAAGAACCGGGTGCTCAGCGGTTCGACGTATCCAAGCCGCGACGCCGCGGCATATCCGCCCGCGGCCGCGCATAAGGCGATCAGCAGAGCCAATCCCCAGCGGCGTCGCAGTGCCATTCTTACCCGGCTACTTCACTTCCACTTTCTTGCCGATGGTTTTTTCTGGAGCCGGCGCGTCGGACAGCTGATTGGGCGTAGCCAGGCCCATCTCCACCTTAAACTGCTTTACCAGTTCCTCGGCTTGCATCTTTTCCGCCTGCTCTTCGATCGCCACCGCCTGATGGTCCACCGACTCCAGCGCCATCTCCATCCTCGCTTCGTGAATCGCGGTTTGTTCTTCCACCTTCCGGATCATCTCATCGTGGGTGGCATCGATGCCGCCCACCTCGAAGGACTCCAGCGCGTCCGCCACCTTAGACTGCCACTGCGCTCGGCGCGCGTCGCGAATCGCGTTCATCGCTTCTTGAGTCTTTCGCTCCTTTTCCCGCATGAAGACCTTCTTCACATTCAACGCCTTCTCGTGCGCCGCGCGCGCGGTGGTGAGCTGGCCTTCGTTGCGGGCCAGTGCACCGCGCTCCATCTGCAGCCTGGTCGCATATTGTCCTGCCAGGTCGTCGCGCCCGGCTTGAATCGCCGCCTTCACTTTGGCCGTCAGATCGTTGATTTCCTGCTTGTACTTTGCATTTTCCTTGTCGAGCAAAGTCACGTTCGCTCGGACCATGGCGATGGACTCGTTCATCTTTGGAACCTGGTCGTTGAGGTCCCGAATGTTCTGCTCGAGAATCAGCTCCGGATCCTCAATCGAGGAGACGAAGAAACCCAGGAAACTGCGTAACGCCCTTCGCAAACGCTTGAACATAGAAGACCTCCGACGGCCGGACCCCTTAGCACGCCGGCTTTTCTATAGGAATTGTGCCGAGAAAGCGCTCGGCAGTAACTTTTCGAGTCGATAACTGGCCTGCCTGCCCTTGAGAGTACGGCTGCGCACTGGCAGACCGGCTGACGCGAACTCGGCAAACATCTGACGACAAATGCCACAGGGGGGGCAAGGTCGGTCGCTCTGGGTCACGATCGCCAAGGCTGCGATCCGCAGCGCCCCCAGAACTGAGACCGCGGTACAGAGCGCATTCCGCTCCGCACAACTCGATACGCCGTACGAGGAATTCTCCACGTTGCAACCGCCAAACAGCGAGCCATCCGCGGTGAGTACGGCCGCGCCGACGCGAAACTTTGAATAAGGTGCGTATGCGTGCAACCGCATGGCGCGCGCGAGCGCGAACAACTCCTTCCAGGGGATCGGCAGGCGTTTCGGCCGGCGTCGCGCTCCCATCAGCTCGCGACCATTGGCAGAAAGGAAGCAAGCAGTTCGGAAAGGGCACCGGCGGACCTTGCCGCGATCGTGGTCACCTGCTGGTGCGTCATCCGACGGGGATCCGCCGCCGTGTTGGTAATGCAGCTGAGTCCAACAACCCGCACATCCATTTGACGAGCCGCGACCACCTCCGGAACGGTGCTCATTCCCACGGCGTCGGCCCCGAGGGCCCGCAGCGCCCGAACTTCCGCCGGGGTCTCATACGCGGGCCCAAGAACCATGGCATAGATTCCTTGCTTCAGGGAAACCCCGCGCGCCCGTGCGCAATCGATCAGTACCCCGGTGAGGCCCGCATCGTAAGCTCCGCTCATGTCGGGGAAACGGGCGCCCAGCCGCTCGTCGTGAGAACCCAGCAGAGGGCTGCATCCCGCAAAATTGATGTGGTCGGTGATCGCCATCAGGTCTCCGGCGACCAAATCTGAACGAATGCCACCGGCGGCATTTGTGACCACCAGCGTTTTGATGCCCAAAAGACAAAGCACGCGCGCTGGGAACACCACTTGAGACGAAGAGAATCCCTCGTAGCAGTGGACCCGGCCCTGCATAACTGCAACCTTCAAAGACCCGACCCTTCCGAGCACCAATCGACCTGGGTGACCGATGATCGATGTAGCCGGAAAGTGCGGCACTTCAGAATAGGGAACCACCGCCGGCTCCTCCACCACCTCAGCAAAACCCCCCAAGCCGCTGCCAAGGATGATCCCTACGGAAGGTTCAAGGCCTTCGGTGCGCTGCCGAATTAGCGCCACCGCTTCCAATAACTCTTCGTAAAGCGGCACTCGCGCATCATAGCGCCAAAACGGCTTACAACTTGCAAACCGCCGCCGTCTGGCTTTCTATTGGGGGTGCTGAGCAACCAAATCAGCGACGCGTCGTGTCGGCAGTACCACCTGTTCGAAAGGAAGAAAGATTTTATGACCCGTAAGCTTCTCGCAGCCCTAGTCTTTGCGTTGGCAGTACCGGCCACAGCAATCGCTTGCTCCGAAAAAGCTCAAGCGCAGAAAACCGACGATTCTCAGGTCTTGATCGCCCAGAACGATCCCACCGCTCCTAAACCCACCAAAGCCAAGGGCGCAAAGAAGTCCAAGAAGGCGAAGAAACCGATGGTTCAGTAAGGCTTCCGCCGTAGCATCAGGCAGCGGCTCAGCTATCTGCGAGCCTCGCTGCTGTGGAAAGAGGGGTTCAACGCGGCCGATGTCCCACTCCCGGCATCGGCCGGTTTCGTTCCGGATTGCGCACCCTTACGCCGGGCTTAAATGAAACGAAAGCTCCGGCGTCAGTCATCGCGAAGCGCGGAATTGACCGCGCAATTCGAAAGGAATGAAACAATGAGAAGCAATTGGTTGAGTGGTTTGATTCTGGCCGCGGCGATTCCGCTCTCCGCCTCTGCCGCGGACATGAACCCTGCCGCCGCGCACTCGAACAAGAAGCCCGCGATGGTCGCTCAGGGCAACACCAAGGGTGCCAAGCAGGCCAAGAAGACTGAGAAAAAGGCAAAGACTCCCAAGGCGGCTGACACCAAGGCGGCCCCCAAGAGCTAGGCACTATCCCTTCCATCCAAGCCGCTCGAAAATCAGCGGCCGAGGAACGGATGGGGAAGGACCAATGCGGTAAGCGTGGAGGATGCGATCCCGTGCGTCCTCCACGCTTGTTTCATCGTTGTAGTGAATTTCCACCAACGGCTCGCCGGCCTTCACCCCTTCTCCCACTTTACGCCGCAGCACCAGGCCGACGGCTGGGTCAATGACGCTGTCCACGCGCTCCCTGCCAGCACCCAGCAGCACTGCCGCGATGCCGATCGCTTCGGAGTCGATTTCAGCAACGAATCCTTCGCTCTGCGCGGTGACTTCGCTGCGAGCGCGGGCGTTTGGAAGACGCGAAATGTCGTGAACCACCGAGCTGTCGCCTCGCTGGCGAACGATAATTTCCTCCAGCTTGTTCAAGGCTGCGCCACTGCGCACCGCGGAGTTGAGCCGCTGGCGGGCATCGGAAGCGTCGTTGGCTATCCCGGCGAGCAAGAGCATCTCTCCAGCCAGCGCAAACGTCACCTCGACGAGATCCGCAGGACCGCGACCCTGCAGTACCTCCACGGCCTCTTTCACCTCAAGCGCATTGCCAATGGTTCTTCCGAGGGGTTGATCCATGTTGGTGAGCAGCGCAACCACGCGCTTGCCCATTTCGGTACCGATGTCGATCAATGTTCTGGCCAGAGTGCGAGCGCTCCCGATTTCCTTCATGAAGGCGCCAGAGCCGACCTTCACATCCAAAACCAGTGCATCGATCCCCTCCGCAAGCTTTTTGCTCATGATCGAGCTTGCGATCAGGGGAATACAATCCACGGTGCCGGTAACATCGCGTAGGGCGTAGAGCTTCTTGTCAGCGGGCGCCAGCGTTTCCGTCTGACCGATGATGCAGGCGCGTACTTCGCGAACCAATCTTCGGAATTCGGCGGTTTGTAGATGGACCTTGAAACCGGGAATGGACTCGAGCTTGTCCAGGGTGCCGCCGGTGTGTCCCAACCCGCGTCCGGCAACCATCGGCACTACGACCCCGCACGCGGCTGCAAGCGGCGTCAAACAGAGCGAAACTTTGTCGCCTACGCCGCCGGTGGAGTGCTTATCGACCTTTGCGCCGGGAACGTCGGACAGGTCCAGGACTTCCCCGGAGTGCAACATCGCTCGCGTCCAAGCCGCGAGCTCGGGTCCCGACAGACCGCGAAAATAGACGGCCATGCACAACGCCGCCATCTGGTAGTCGGGAATCAGCCCCTGGGTGTAACGCCTTATAAATTGATCGATCTGCTCGGCGCTAAGCGTCTGCCCGTTTCTTTTTGCCTTGATCAACTCGTAAGCTCTCATGGCTCAGAGGCGATACGCGATTCCAAACAGTCCTTCGAGGGCCAAATTGCTGATCGGTCGAAACCCACGGGTATCCACCGCGGGACCGATCTCCACCTTGAAGGTCGCAGCCAAGTCGGGTGCGACGAAGTATTCCAGCCCGCCGCCAAAGAGGATCGGAAAGACCCAACCGCCTGCGGCCCCGAAGGTCCGGAACACCGGCGCGTCCACCCCGACGCTCAGCAGGAAGGCTGAGCTCAAGGAAATGCCCAGTTGCAAGCCGACTGGGAGCGCCAAACCTGCGGTGGTCTCAAAGCTTGTGAAGTAAACCAGCGGACCCGGCTCGAACCGCATGCCAAGGTTCAGTTTTTCATTGTCGAAAAACGTCACCCGAGCAACTGCCTGGACCTTTATCCCTGGCACGATCTGGGTGACGATGCCCTCCTCGCCGTAGTTGAAGGTGAGTTTGGCTCCCAAATCCAGGGCAGGGGCGAGGCCATGGAGCAGGGTGGCCGAAAAACCTGGCCACCCGGCTTGGCCCAGTATCACGGTTTGTCCGAGCCCAACCGTCTTGCCCGACAAGGTGGACCAGCTCGAGCCGGTGCTTTCCATGGCTTGCACTTCTGACGCGAGCAACAGGCTCAGCGATGCGATCAGCGTCGGCCACTCGCCCAGCCCAGACCGAGGGGCACGGCCTAGCGACGAGTGCCGCGCATCGGCGCGCCTAGCTGGGTTGTCCGCGTTGCCGCGCCGCCTCAATGAACCCCTCTTCAATGCGCTTGAGCCTCTCGCTGGCCCGCTGGCGAGCTTTCACCACCGGCTCGCGAGCCCCGACGGCCTCTCGAACCTCGAAGTAGTACTTGATCTTGGGCTCAGTCCCAGAAGGCCTAAGCGTGACCCGTGCCCCGTCGACAAGCCGGTACGTGAGTACGTTGGCTCTCGGTAAGCTCTTGACCGCGGGTGAACCCTCTTCAGGCGTTGGCAGCTGGTAATCGCGCCTGCTTTGTACCTGCAAACCCGCAATCTGCTCTGGAGGACGCTGCCGAAATCCTTCCATGATTTGCGGGACGGCCGCTGCACCCGCCGGGGACTCAAAAGTGAAACTTCTCTGCCGCGAGACGAATAGGCCGTGTTCTCGCTGAAGCAGCTCGAGGTATTCGACCAAGGTGGATCCTTGGAATGTACACCACGCCGCCATGTCAATCACCGCCAAGGCGGCGCTCACTCCATCCTTGTCTCGAACCTGACCTCCGACGCAGTAGCCAAGAGCTTCCTCGTAGGCGAATACCAGCTGGACATTCCCTTGGGCTTCCAGTTCCAGCGCGCGGTTTGCGATCCACTTAAAACCGGTCAAGGTCTGCTCATAGCGGGCTCGCAGTGCGCCCGCGATCGCCTCCAGCTGACCCGAGGAAACGATCGTGGACACCACCAACGGCTGCTTCTCAAATTGCGACTGCGCCAAAAGGTAGTGGCCAAGCAGCGCGCCCAATTCGTCCCCGGTGAAAACCCGGAGGCTTCCGTCACTCTCGCGGGCAGCCACGCAGAGGCGATCCGCGTCCGGATCATTGGCGAGCAGAAGGTCGGCCTCGACCCTGCGTGCGAGCGACAGACCAAGGTCCAAGGCTCCAGGCTCTTCGGGGTTTGGGTAGGCGACCGTCGGGAACGTCGGATCCGGCTCTTGCTGCTCGAAGACGACGAAAACGTTCTTCGCTCCCGCTCTTTCCAGCAGCTGTCGAACCCACACACCCCCCACGCCATGGAGCGGCGTGTAGACGATCCTCAACGGGTTGGGCAGTTCCGGGTGTCTACGCTGCGCAAGACACCCCTTGAGATAAACCTCTGCAAGGTCCCCGCCCACCGTCTTCCATCTCCCGATCGGCTTGGCAGCCGCCAGCGGCAACAAGCCAACCTGATCGGCGAGACCGACGCGAGCAATCTCACGACTGATCTCGACCTCGTGCGGAGGCACAATCTGCGCTCCGTTGCCCCAGTAAACCTTGTAGCCATTGTATGCGGCTGGATTATGACTTGCGGTGATCATCACGCCGGCGGATGCACCCAGGTGCAAGGTGGCAAACGCGAGCAGCGGCGTGGGAACGGGTCGTTCGAAGAACCACACCGGAATTCCCTCCGCCGCGAAAACCGCGGCCGCATCCTCCGCGAACTGGCTACTCATCCGTCGGGCATCCCGGCCCACCACCACTCCCCGACGAACCGACTCAGGCTCGGCCGATTTGAGGTAGCGCGCCAACCCAGCGCTGGCGATGCGTACGACCGCCCGGTTCATCCGGTTGGGCCCCGCGCCGATCAGCCCTCGAAGACCAGCGGTGCCAAACTCGAGGCGCCCCTGAAAGCGGTCGAACAACTCTGAATCCGAACCGGTGGCCAGCAGGGACTGCAGTTCTTCGCGGGTGTCGGAGTCGGGATCGCTGGCGAGCCACGCTTCCGCTTTGCCGCGTATCTCGTCACGCTCGGGCACTGCCACGCAGATCGTCTAGCCTAAGTGATCCAGCTTTCCAACCGCTCGGTTCGAGGATCAGGGCAGATTGGTGGTGAGGATCAGCGGAACCTGCACTTCGGTCTCATCACCGCGGAATGGCGGGAACACCATTCGTTTGGCCTTTGACTTCAGGCAATCGCCCAGCGGCGACTGCTCGATGTCGCGCCGGCTTATTTCCACCGACTTGACGATACCCGAAGAACCAACCGCGGCGGTCACAAAGACCTTGCCGCCTCGAAAGGTCGGGTTTTTTCGCAGCTCCTGTTCGATGCAAAACTGAAAAGCCGGCTGCGATTGGGCGACTACCCGCGCCACCTCTTTTTCGCCCAGTCCTGCCTCTGCCACGTCACGAGCTGAATCGGCGAGCCGTTTCGGCACGCGTGAGCCAATTTCAGAATGGACCCCGCTCTGCGGATCCAGCTCGCTGGGGGGCTGATTGGTCTCGGCAGGCGTCTCGGCCCTGGCGATGGTTACTGCTGGCGTGCGATGCCCTACGCTCAAAGGCCGGGGCAAAGGTTCCCTTTTCTGCCCCAGCAAGAGGTTCGCCATTGGCGATGTCTTTTGCGTCGAGGGCTTGGTCGCTCTTTTGCTGGCCTCTACCTCGCCCCGAGCTCGCTCGGGCACAACCGGGCTTCGGGTGCCAAACATTCCCCAAAAGAGGATTGCGGACAGCCCGACGAGCAATCCCGCGATAACCACCGCCCTCGACGTCAGATTGCGAATCGAGAACCAAGAGGGGTCGTGGCTCACATCTGCGGGTTCGACTTCCTCCGGTTCGCCAGTTCGGACCCGAGTGGCCTGAGCGGTTTCCACCCGCTTGAGCTCAGCGTCCAGCTTGGGCCGCGCGGACTGCACTGGCAGGAGCCGAGCTAACTCGGGTAACTCGCGGGCCCGTTTCCATTTAGGCATTCCTCGGCGCCACACCAAGGCGTCCTGGTTCGCCGGTTGGTTTGCGAAGTGCCCTCGCAGCTTCTCCTTGCTGAGGGGGCCTACCTGTTTCCCGTCCACCACCACAAACCAGCCGGCCGCGCTGGAGCGGCGGCGCGGTTCCGACGCTAATGGCTGGCATCGGGTCACATGGCCGCAACCACGGCAGCGGATCTTGACCTTCGCTCCGGAAATCCTATCGTCCGCAATCGAGTAGCGCTTGTGGCAATTTTCACAGGTGAGAATCAAAATTTGGTTAGCAGCTACTTGAAGGACGGCCACCGACCAAAGGTGGCCTTCAACCAATCCATTGACTTGATCCCCGCCTACAACTATGCAGGCGCGCCCGCGACTTGCGCTGACAAAGGGTGATCCCACATGGCCGCGAAGGATCTCGGAAACAAGTATATCTGCTTCAAATGTGGCACGAAGTTCTACGATCTCAAGAAGCCAGATCCGCTCTGTCCGAAGTGTGGAACGGATCAGCGTGACAGTCCCACACTCAAGTCGCCCGCGGAGGGTAAGCGGGGTCGTCCGGCACCCGTCCCGAAGGTGGTAGAGCCGGTAGAGCCAGACGAAATTGAAAATATCGAAGAGGAAGAGCTGGAGAACTTCGAGGAGGAGGAGCCGGAGATCCCAGATGAGGAAGATCTCTAAGCGGCCACTTCGCGGTCAGGCAGCCTTGTCCTTGGCGCTCTCGGTTGGCTCCTTGCGAATGTTGGCGGCCAGCCAATCGGGAATCTGGTCCTTTCGATACACAAAGATTGCATCGTAGGGGCAAGCTTTTTCGCACTCGCGACAGCCAGTGCATTTGGCCTCGTCCACGGTCATCATGCTGAAGTAAGGCGACTGGGGGTCGTTTACCTCTTCGAGGTGGAGGCAATCGAACGGGCAGCGCTCGCCGCACTTGTCGCAGCCGGTGCAGGCTTTCTCATCGACGAACGCGTACGGCCGCTGATTCTTCTTGAGCATCTCCGTCAGGTTGCCGAAAGTGTCGTAGATCGCCTCTGCGGGACACACGACGCCGCAAGCGCCGCAGTCAATGCACAGGTCCGGGTCGATCACGTGAAGCGCCTTGCGTTCACCCGAGATCGCGTCGGTAGGACATCGGTTGATGCAGGCAGTACAACCGATGCAGGTTTCGATGATGTAGTAGGCCATTGAATTCCGAAAATTGGTCTCTGCCTTACAACTTACACGTTACCTTGGGAGCTAACAATTACTGGGAGGTCACTTCATCCGCCGACCACGACTGATCGTGAACTGAGGGACGGTCGCCGAGCTGGATGTCCGCTTTCCGCTCCGGCAGGTGGGGGTGCCAGAAGACGAGCTTGTGCCGACCAGAAGGAACCTTCGGAAGCTCGAACGCTCCGCTCTCGTCGCTGATGGCGAAGTACGGATGGTCGAAAGTTCGAATCGCCGCATGCATCCAGGGGTGGACATCGCAGTGGAGGTGGACGATCCCGGGCTGTGAAGGAAGTTGGCGACGAGAGCGCATTCCTTGTACGGGCATGGCGAAATTAAAGAGCACCTGGCCATCGCGGTTGGCGCGGACGTTGTGTAGGAGCGGGTCGGAGTTGAGTATCTCCACCGCATCTCCAGCCAAGCTGGCCGTGACCGGAGGTGCGAACATACACTTCACCTGATCGACGACGACCGAAACTCGTTTGTTTGTGCCTCCTTCGTTCGAAAGCGCGCGACCGTCTTCCAGATAGACCACGACATCCGCAATTGCTCCGGCTTGGAACAAGCGCAGCGGTCGCTCGACCAGGGCCTCGCCGCAGGTCTTCTTCAGATCGGGTGGCGGCCGAACCATCCGAGCGGCGCGCGGCGTGCCGGTGAGTGTTACGCGACCGGAGATTGCCCCCCAACTAAGAATTCGGGCTGACTCCGCCGCTGCGCGCTCAACCCCCCCGTCAGCAACTTGCGTCTGGCGTTGGCATCCCACCAACGAAAGAAGCAGCGGCGCGAGCATCCAATTGGGCGTTGGATTCATCGGGTTCTTATTGGTAGAAGGATTTATGCCGCGCATCATCGTTGGAGGCTCCTGACTTGCAGGAAAAACTGAAGGCCTTGGCCGAGCTCCAGAAGGTCGATCTGGAGATCGCGTCGCTTCGAAAGGCTGCCGAGGTTCACCCCAAACAACTGGCTGAGCTCGAAAGGGAACAAGCGGCGGCGAAAGCCGCTCTCGAAGCGGAGCGTGGCAGAGTCCTCGAGATCGAACAGCATAAACGCTCGTTGGAGCAGAACATCGCCGATGAAAAGGAGAAGGTGAAGAAGTGGGAAGCCCGGCTGTCTGAGCAGCGGTCGACGCGTGAGTACGCCGCGCTCGCTCGGGAGATCGACATCGCCAAGAAGGCCAATCAGACGATGGCCGAGGAATTACTCGAGCTGGGAAAGAGCCTGATCGCGGCGCGAGATGCGCTCAAGGCCAAAGAGCAGGAGTACGCCGCGCAATTGGACTCAACGGGCGGCAAGGCGGTGCAGCTTCGAGACCGGATGCGCGAGAGCGAGGCGGGCGCCAAGCGGCTGGAGGAAAAACGCGCCAAGGTCGCTGCGACGGTGGATAAACAACTCCTTCACCGGTACGAGTTGGTGAAGCGCAAACGGATGCCGGCCTTGGTTCCGGTTCAGGCGCCGGGGACTTGCCAGGGCTGCAACATGAACGTGCCGCCGCAGCTGTACAATACGCTCCGTTCCAGGTTGGGGACTGACATGTGTCCGTCGTGTCACCGCCTGATCTACGCCGCCGAAGCGCTCGAGGTACAAAACTCGTAGAATTGGGTGATCGATGCCCACTTATAGGGATGCTGACATCCTCCGGCACGTCGCACGCGAGGAGCCCCTTTCGATCACCTTGAAAGCGTTCCCGGGGCTCACCCGAGAGCGACTCGCTCGCCTGATTGAGCGGAGCGCAGAGACCATGGCACGCGCCAACAGTCGCACTTCGCCGGGCGCGGACGGAACCGTCCCGTCGAAGGTGCGCGTCT
>Ga0126384_10000018_pt1 | contig 54083 bp, 54 predicted proteins | sample PanSoiMetPlot_36_FD_92543 | JGI IMG/M metagenome (GOLD analysis project Ga0126384, IMG submission 92543) | Tropical forest soil microbial communities from Panama - MetaG Plot_36 | ecosystem: Environmental > Terrestrial > Soil > Tropical forest > Bulk soil | place: Panama | collected 2016-02-17 | reverse complement strand
GGGGCGGCGCAATGCCGCTCCAGAACGCTTTCGTCAGATCTTCATGGAGATCCAAGCCTGGTTGAAGCGGACCCACCGGCGCAGCGAGCCCAAGGGATTCTGGATCGGTCCGGGCGCGGCACGCCGCTTCAAGCAGGGGCTTCGGTTGCGGGATTCCGAACCGAAAGGAAGCCTGGTTGAGCCTTATCGCTAGTACTATCCACCTATGATCTCAATCTCGCTGACCGGCAAGGTGGTTCTGATCTCGGGAGGCTCGCGCGGCATCGGGCGGGCCACCGCGCTGCTGATGGCGCAAGCGGGCGCAAAAGTCGCGATCAGCTACCAGCGCCACGAGCAAGCGGCTCGCGAGGTGGTGGCGGCGATCCACCGCGAAGGCGGATCTGCGCTTTCGATTCGTGCCGAGCTGTCTCGCTGGGTTGAGGCCAAGCGTCTGGTCGCAAGCTGCCTGGACCAGCTTGGGGCACTCGACACTCTGGTGGTGAACCACGGCATCTGGGAACACGCGCCCATCGACCGGATGACTGAGGAGCAATGGGATGAGACCGCCGACGTCAACCTCAAGGGCGCGGTGGGCCTATGCCGGTTCGCCACCGAAAAGATGCGAGCCCAGCGCAGCGGCAATGTCATCCTGGTTTCGTCTACCGCGGGTCAGCGAGGCGAAGCGGAGCACGCCCATTACGCGGCAACCAAAGGCGCCTTGATCAGTCTCACCAAGTCGCTCGCCCCGGAGCTGGCAAAAGATGGAATTCGGGTGAACTGCGTGGCTCCTGGTTGGGTCGAAACCGACATGGTGCGTGGCACCTTTTCGAATGCCGCTCAGCGCTCGGCGATCGAAGCGGCAATACCGCTTGGGCGAGTAGGACGGCCCGAGGAAATTGCTTCCGCGATCCTTTATCTCGCCTCGGATCTGTCCAGCTTCGTCACCGGGGAAATACTCAACGTCAACGGCGGCGCAGTACTGGTGGGGTAGCAGCTCCTATTTCCGAAGCTGCGGAGCTTGGGTGAGAAATTGCAGGTCGGGGTGCTTCTCTACCGCATGCTGTAGCGCCCAATCGTCGCGGAAAAGCACCAGCGGAAGGCCATCCCGATCCTGAACCGTTTGCCGGTTTCCTTCCCAATCGAAGCTCTTGGGGTTGAACTCCGCCCCAACCACCCAGCGCGCGTGGCTGAAGGGCAGCCGCTCCAAGAGGATGTGGGCGCCGTATTCGTGCTCCAACCTGAACTGGAGCACCTCGAACTGTAGCGCGCCCACCACCCCTACGATCGGATCCCGCATTCCCATCTGAAGCTGCTGAAAAATCTGAACTGTTCCTTCTTCCGCCAATTGCGCCAAACCGGTCTCCAGCTGCTTTCGGCGCAAAGGATCCTTGGAACGCACGACGGCAAAGTGCTCGGGGGAAAAGCGGGGGACGCTTTCGAATTCGAAGTTGCCGCTCTCGCACAGGGTGTCGCCAATTCGGTACTGGCCAGGATCGAATAGTCCGATCACATCGCCCGGCCAAGCGTCGTCGATCGCCGTCCTCTCCGCCGCCAGAAATTGACTCGGTTTTGCCAGGCGGACCTCTTTCCCCAGCCTCGAGTGGTGGACGCTCATGCCCTTGACGTATCTGCCGGACACCACGCGAAGGAACGCGATCCGGTCGCGATGGGCGGGATCCATGTTCGCCTGGATCTTGAACACGAAACCGGAAAACTGCTGATCTGTGGGCAGGATGGTCCCACGGCTCGACCGTCGCGAGGTCGGCGCCGGCGCCAACTCGAGGAACCTGTCAAGGAAAGGCCGGACCCCAAAATTGTTCATCGCCGAGCCGAAAAACATCGGCGTAATCAGGCCCCGGTCGCTCTGCTCCCGGCTGAAGCGATCGCCGCCGACATCGAGCAATTCGATGTCCTCTTTCAGCTGATCGAGCTCGCGCTCACTCAAACGTTCGCGGGCCTCGGGCGAGTCGAGAGCCACGGTGCGTTCCGCCGCCTCCGACTCGCCGTGGGTGCCTTGACTTGAAAAAAGGTGAATCACTCCCAGCTCTCGATTGTAAACCCCCCTAAACTCGGGACCCATCCCGATCGGCCAGTTCATGGGATACGCGCGAATCCCGAGGACCTGCTCGAGTTCGTCCATCAGCTCCAGCGGAGAGCGCCCGTGCCGATCCAATTTATTGATGAACGTGAAGATCGGGATCTGCCGCATCCGACAAACCTGAAAGAGCTTCTTGGTCTGTGGCTCGACACCTTTGGCAGCATCGATCAGCATCACCGCGCTGTCGGCGGCGGAGAGCGTTCGGTAGGTGTCCTCTGAGAAATCCTGGTGTCCCGGCGTATCCAGCAGGTTGACTGCGTGTCCTCGGTAGGGAAATTGAAGCACCGAGGTGGTCACCGAGATTCCTCGTTCGCGCTCCAGCTGCATCCAGTCCGAAGTTGCGTAGCGCCTCGCTCGGCGAGCCTTGACGCTGCCGGCAAGGTGGATGGCTCCTCCATAGAGAAGAAGCTTCTCGGTCAGCGTGGTCTTGCCCGCGTCGGGATGGCTGATGATGGCGAACGTCCGCCGGCGAGCCACTTCCCTCTCCAAAGGCAGCGCCATGGCTGCTCGCGTCGTCGCCGTCAGGATGTCGGTTTCTTCAGACATGGTGGGAGGCACTGTGAATCAGCGCGGGTCAGATGATAATCGCAGTTGCTGGCAGGCGCAGAATTCCAGCTGATTCGGCTGCGCGACGTCGATCGCTTCCCAGCGACCGATCCGGCTCCTCGAGGTGGGGGGCTTGATAACCACACGGCCGGATAGGTCGGATGGAAAATCCGTCAGCGATGATGGGACCCTATTTCGCCACCCCGGAGGTTCACCAGGTGTCGCAGAAGGACGAGAAGGGCCCCCTCGATCAAGTGATCTCAGTCGTGGGCTCGGCAATTCCGCTCGAGCCCTTCACCTTCTTCGCAAAGACCCTTCCCAGGTACTTGAAGACCGCGCTGCACGTCCTGCTCAAGGGTCCCCGCTTCGGAAAGGTTGATCTGCGAGGCAAGGAAAGCAACGTACCCACCACCGCGGCCGCTTTCTACGTCTGCGGAATCGCGCTTTCCTTGTTTCTGGGAGGACCGATCCTGCGCAGGCATGGTCTTCGCGTCGACTGGATCCGGTTTGCACTCGAGTCCGTTTACCTTCAGTTGCTCACGCTGCTGGCGATCCATGTCGCAGCCAAGCTCGCGAGAGGACGAGGAACGCTGGCACAGACGCTGCGGGCATACGCCTACTGGGTCGGAATGATCCTGCCGTTCGTATTCATCTTGCACTATTCGATCTCTTGGTTTGTGAAGACTCACCCCGGCCCGACGCTGTGGCGGATCCGCGTCGCGGGCCAGAGCGTTGTTCTTCCGGACTGGAGAGGCTGGTGGGTCTGGGCGAGCTACGGGATGATGTCCTTGTTGGTGCTGCTTTTCGCGTGGCGCTGGCTGTTTCAGTGGCTGAGCGACATCCATCGGATACAGCGGCGGCGAATCGCGACGTCGATCCTGATCGTGCTCGTACCGATCACCTACCTGCAAGTGGCGGTGATGCGTCCCTACGTTGCCCAAGCGCTCGGTTCCACGGCGGCGTACATTCGATCGTGGAAGGAGTTATCGATCAAGGACTTCTTGCCGTAAGTCTGGCTTTCGGCCGGGGGCGGCGCGTCATCCCGACCTGTTGCGGACCAGTTTCTTGATTTCCTTTCCCAGGCGGCTCACCGAGTCCTTGGAGAGAACCAATTCCTTTTGCTGATGCTGGGGCTCGGGAACGGCCGAGTTCACCGACGCAAGCAAGGTCGCGGTTCTCAGCTCCAGCTCACTGCCGAGATCCACGGCTCGATCGAGAAATGAGCGCACATCAAAGCCGACGAGGCCGCAGTCAAAAAGTATCAGGTCGTAATCGAACAGCGCATCCTTCAACCGCTCGCGCGTCTCGGCCCCGCTGCGTGCCCAAATCGAGTCGATGGAGGCGGCTTTGAGCTCCGCACCCAGTTGGTTGGCAAAATCGGCGTTTCCTCCGGCCAAGAGAACCTTCGGCCACAGTTTCTCGTACGCAGCGATCAGCTCCGCGATCCGCTCGTGGGCCCTTGAAGGACCCGGCGCGAAGGCAATGTTGACGCCGGGGGAATACGCTTGCCCCATTGCCTGCCGAGCTGCGACGACATGGACCACCTGTCCGTCAATCTCTGCCCCGCCGTCGGGCAAATCGATGCGCATCTTCACATTCGAACGCAGAGGTGGGGCGCAGAACGTCTTTGCGAAGATGCCACCAAGGCTGATGTTCCGCACCTCTGCGCTCGGCAGCTCGCGAAAGTTTCTGAACTTGACTTCGAAGTGGGCGACGAATCGTTCCGCGGCGCGCTTTCCGCCTTGGCGCCGGACTCGCCGCCCAACCCGCTTTGCACTGGCGTGCCGGGAAAAGAATGCCTTGAACGCGCTGCCCGCGGTCACCGCCGCGTAAAAGCCACGCTCTTCGCGGCGAATGACTTGGCCGGAGAGCTCGGGCGGGCTGGCTTTTGGGGCGGAGAATTGGATCCGAACCTCGGCACCGACTCTCGGGACGGCGTCGGTCGCGACCAACAACCCCCCATCGACGATCAGCCCTGCATAACTCTTCCAAAGCTCTTCCGTGCCTCGAGGCAGCGTAAAAAGCGGCAGCGCGCAGCTCGCCTCGGGATCGCGCATTCCTTCCCGAAACACCCGGCTCGCCTGTACCAGGTCCCGGGTCCCTTCGATGTGAAGAGGAAAGCTGGGCAGGAACGACGAATAGAACTTGCCTTGGTCCGTGGGCGGAAGGCGCTGCGGCTCGAGCAACTGGCCCTGCAATTGGGTGCTGGCGAATTGCAGTCGCGCCCGCAGTGCGGATGAATAAGCCGTAAATAGAAACCGCAGGAGAATGAGGCTTTCGGTCTTTCGGGGGTGACCGAAGAGCTCGGTCCCAACCAGGGACCCCTTGTACTCTTTGCTCAAGTCGGAGAGCGCCTGAGGGACCTCATCCAGCTTGTCACCCTCGCTGAGAACTAGCCCAAAGTCGTAGTGGCGTGATGAAGGAGGTTCCATAGACTCAAGGCTAGCGAAATCGCAGCGCGAGATCTTCGGGTGGCTGCTTTCGGTACACAGCGACTATGCGCGCGCTGCAGCAGGGTCCTGCCCGACCCTGTGGAGCTTTCGTTGTCCAGTGGGGAACCGGCTGCGAATATCGCTTGAGGTAAGGATCGGTGCGTGGTAACGGGGCACCCGCGTTGGGGTCCATGAGGGTCGATCACTGCTGAACACAACTTAGCGGCAATTTTCTAGCCAATTCACCGAGTCGGGGCACATTGATGCCATGAGCCATCTTAGACCAATCGAGCGATACGAGGCGTCAAGGTACGAAGTGCAGATTGCCCCGAGAGCGCACCAACAGCTGGAACGCTTGCCCGCGGAATTGTCAGAACGCATCGAGCAAGGTCTGGGGGATCTGGCGGAGGTCGCCGATTGCCAAATGGTGAGGATGACTCTCTGCCGCGGCCTGGAGACTGCGGGTGGCTCGCTCATCGAGCTGAACGTCGCTGAGGGTTGCGTCGCCTCGCTTCGAATCAACGACTCCGGGCGGACCATCACCTTGGTTGAGGTTGCAACCCGCTGTTGAAAGTCCGCGGGTAAATGGCGGTTATCCAGCAATCCGCGAGCATCGAGACTCGCTCGCACAACGAGCTGGTGGATGTCACGGATCAGGTGCGGCGTTTGCTGGCTGAGAGCGGCGTTCGCACCGGGCAATGCACGGTGTTTACGCCTCATGCGACCGCGGGCGTCACCATCAATGAGAACGCGGACCCGAACATCGCGACCGATTTCCTGAACGCCTTGCGCAAGCTGATCGTTGAACATGATCACTGGTTGCACGACGAAATCGACAACAATGCGGCCGCGCACATCAAGTCCGCGCTCGTGGGGCCGTCTGAAACGGTGCCGATCATCGATGGGAAGCTGGCGCTGGGACGTTGGCAAAACATTTTCCTCTGCGAGTTCGATGGCCCCCGAACCCGCCGCCTGATTGTCTCGATCCTCGGGTAAGCACCCGAGGCGAGTCGGTAGGCTGGATGGCGACGAGGTGTTGAGCGGTAGGCGGCTGGGCTTCCGAGGGACTGGGCGGCGGCAGGCGCGGGAGCACACGAGGAAGTACCATGAGTGAGTGCGAATTTTCCGCGGCGAGACTGTTGTGCGACTCGCATTGTTTCCCGTCGCGCTCCAGCTGGCAGGATGTCCGCTCACCACTGGCTCGTTGAACAATTCTGACGGCGGCCCGACGGGCTCTTCGGACGCCGGGATCATCGCGGCAAGCTCGGTTCTGGAGCACCACCGCCGGCCCTCTCGCGACGGCTGGTACACGGATTCGGCCTTTACCCAGGCGGCGGCTGCCGCCCTACATCTGGATCCGACCTTCAACGCCCAGATCCAGGGCCAGACCTACGCCCAGCCTCTCTACCTGGCGGGAACCGACGGGCGCGATCGCCTCATCGTCGCCACCGAAGAAAACAACGTCTACCTTCTCGACGCCGCCAATGGAGCGACGATTCTACAGAGACATCTGGGCACCGCCGCGCGGCGTTCCCAACTGCCCTGCGGAAACCTGGATCCCCTCGGAATTACCGGAACACCGATTGTCGACCCGTCCAGCGGGACGCTCTTCCTGGATGCGATGACCGTCCCGACCGGTACCTCGTCGCCGACGCATTTGGTTTTCGCCCTTTCGGTGGACGATTTATCGACCCGACCCGGTTGGCCGGTCGACGTCTCCGCTCGGATCCAATCTCCCGTGCGATTCGATCCCACGATCCAGAATCAGCGATCCGCCCTGGCCCTGCTCAATGCCACCCTCTATGTCGCTTACGGAGGGCACTGGGGCGACTGCCGCGACTACCACGGCTGGGTGCTGGGCGTTCCCGTCTCCACCCCCAACAACGCGGTCGCCTGGTCCACTCGCGCCGTTGGTGGTGGCATCTGGGGCCCGGGCGGCATCGCTTCGGATGGAACTTCGCTGTTCGTGGCGACTGGCAATACCTTCGGCGTTACCCAGTGGGGAGATGGCGAAGCGATCATCCGCCTTCCTCCGTTCCTCTCTTTCAGTCAGCAGTCCACCGACTTCTTCCGACCGGTTAACTGGCTCAGCCTGGATCAGCAGGATCTGGACCTCGGCGGTTCCGGGCCAGTTCTCCTGACCGTTCCGAATTCTAATCCATCAAATCTGATTGTCGCGCTCGGAAAGAACGGGACCGCATACCTGGTCGATCAATCGAATCTCGGCGGCGAGAGCGCGACCGCCGTGTTCAGCGGCCAGGTGTCCTCGAGCGAGATCATCAACGCGGCGGCGGCCTACAGAACAGCCCGGAGCAGTTATGTAGTCTTTCGCGCAAACGGTACCCAATGTCCGGGTGGACAGGTCGGAGATCTGGTTGCTCTTCGAATCAGCGGCACGCCGCCAACGTTTCAGACCGCGTGGTGCGCAAGCCAAAACGGCACTGGATCTCCGATCGTGACCACCACCGATGGTCAGGCCAACGCCATCGTGTGGGGGCTTGGGGCCGAGGGTGATGGGCGTCTGCACGGCTTCGATGGCGATACTGGACAGGTGGTCTTCGCCGGAGGCGGTTCCTCCGACGCCATGGGCGGGATCTCGCGATTCCAGACGCCGATAGTTGCCAAGGGGCGGTTGTTCGTCGCCGGTACCAATCGCGTTTACGCGTTTTCGCCGTGACTCGAGAGCACCCGCCGCGTAAGAGCGGGCAACTGTGTCGCGAATCCCTCGGTCCGGTGCCCTCGCTCTTCCCGCGCTCGTCGCTTTCGCCGCGAACTCGCTGCTGTGTCGCCGCGCCCTGGGGCTGGGGCTTATCGACCCGGCGAGCTTCACCTCGATCCGGCTGGTGTCCGGCGCGATCGCCTTGGCCGCGATCGCCGCGCCGATTCGAAGATCCCCACCACGCCAAGGCAGTTGGGCTTCCGCGCTGATGCTGTTTTCGTATGCGGCGACGTTCTCGGCTTCCTACGTCCGGATCGGGGCGGGGCCGGGATCGTTCCTGCTGTTCGGCTCGGTTCAGGCGGCGATGCTTGGCTGGGGAGTTGTGCGAGGCGAACGACCGACGCTGCGCCAGTGGACGGGGATCATCGTCGCGGTGGCTGGGCTTGGCGCGCTCACTTTGCCGGGAAGTCACGCGCCGGATCGGATCGGTGCGGCTTTGATGATTTGCGCCGGAATTTCTTGGGCTGTTTACTCGATTCGCGGCCGCAAGACGGTGGACGCGGTCATAACCACGGCGGACAACTTCCTGCGCACCGTGCCGCTCACCGCGGTGCTCAGCTTATTCTCGATCCCGAGCCTGCATCTCACCCCGCCTGGAATCTCCTTGGCGGTCGCCTCGGGCGCCCTTGCGTCCGGGCTCGGTTACATCCTCTGGTACGCGGCCCTTCCCTGGCTCAGCGCCACTCAGGCCGCGGCGGTTCAACTTTCGGCGCCAATCCTGGCCGCCAGTGGCGCGGTGCTCTTTTTGGGAGAGCAACTGACGCTTCGCTTGCTGGGCTCCGGCGCGGCGATCTTGTGCGGGGTCTGGCTGGCCATCCAAAAGCCGAAGCGATGATTGACGCTGGCGCAGCAGATGTTCCTAAGAGCCAGCTCTTGGTGTTGACCCTTCGGAGCGATTCCGGTCATTGTCGTTTCTCGGCAGTGGCTCGCTCGCGCAGCACTTGTCGAATGTCGTCGAGGGACAGACCAAGAGCGCGAAGCGCCACCAGCGCGTGGTAGAAAAGGTCAGCGCCTTCCTGGGCGGCTTGTCCCGCGTCCCCGTCGGCGCAAGCGGTCACCAGTTCCGCGGCTTCTTCGCCGAGTTTCTTGAGCCTCAGGTTTCGGTCCGCCAGCAGCTGCTTTGTATAGCTGGGCGTGTTCTCCGGGCCGGGTGACGTCTGCGCCCGCTGCGAAATCGTCGCATCCAACTCTCCAAGCGCCTCCGCCCGGAAGGCGCCCTCCCCGAAGCAGGAGCGGGCGCCAGTGTGGCAAGCCGGGCCCCGCGGATTCACCCGCGCAAGCAGAGCATCGCCGTCGCAATCCACCAAGAGCGAGACCAGCTTCTGCACGTTGCCGCTGGTGGCGCCCTTGCGCCACAGCCCGCGGCTGCGCGAGTGGTAGTGCATTTCCCCGGTCTCGATGGTCTTCTCCAGCGCTTCGCGGTTGGCGCGCGCCACCATCAGTACCGCGCCAGAACGCGCGTCCACCGTGACCACGGTGACGAAGCCGCCGCCTTTCAAGAAGTCGATCTTTTGCCAGTCAATCATCACGTCCCGCTCTCTCGCACCGGAATACCCTTGGAGCGCAACTGGGACTTGATCTCGGCCACGCTCATTTTCTTGTCGTGCAGGACGCCGGCGAGCAGAACCGCGTCCGCTTCGCCTTGCCGCAAAGCCTCGATGAGGTGTCCGACGTTCCCTGCTCCACCCGAGGCAATCACCGGGATTGCCACACGGCGGGCGACGCGCGCGGTCAGCTCGAGATCGTACCCGCTCCGCTCACCGTCGCGGTCCATGCTGGTCAGCAAGATCTCCCCGGCGCCTCGCTCGGCGCACTCCACCGCCCAGGCCACGGCCTCTCGTTCGGTTCGGCGCCTCCCGCCATGGGTAAACACTCGCCACTCGCCACCCTCGCGCCTGGCATCGATGCTCGCCACCACGCACTGGCATCCGAATCGGTCCGCGCACTCGCTGAGCAACTCGGGCCGGGCGACCGAAGCCGAGTTGATGCTGACCTTGTCCGCTCCGGCCCGCAGTGCCCGTTCAACGTCGTCTGCGGTCCGGATCCCCCCACCCAATGTCAGAGGAATGAACAGCCGTTCCGCGGTTCTCCGAACCACATCGAGCATTGTCTCCCGTCCCTCAGCGCTCGCGGCTATGTCCAAGAAAACGATTTCATCGGCACCGTCCCGCTCGTAGGCAGACGCCAGTTCAACCGGATCCCCCACTTCCCTCAGCGACTGGAACTGAACGCCCTTGACGACTCGTCCGGCTTGAACGTCTAGGCAGGCAATCACCCGCCGCGTAAGCATTTACTTCACCTCGAGCGAGACGGCGCCCTTAGTGCTAAACACCATGCCGGACTCGACCAGGGCTTCCCGGAGCGCCAGGCCCAGCGCTTTGAACGCGGCTTCGATGACGTGATGGCGGTATCCACCGCGGAGCACCCGGATGTGCACCGTTGCGCGCGCATGGTCCGCAAAGGAACGCATCCAGTGCTCGTACAGCCGATTGGGCAACTTCCCGCGGTAGTAGAACCGACCCCCCACGTCGACCGCGGCCTGGACCAAGGCGTCGTCCATCGGCACCACCTTGTCGCCGTATCGGGCTGCGGTCGCTGGAATGACTTGACGAACTGCGGCCCCGACCGAAATCGCCACGTCTTCCATGAGGTGATGGGTGAGATCCCCGCTCGCCTCGATTCGGAGATCCAGCCCCGAGTAGCGCGCGAACGTGGTCAGCATGTGGTCAAAAAACGGACGGCCGGTCGAGACATCCGCTTTCCCGCTGCCCCGTGCCACTTCAACTCGAATCTTGGTTTCCGACGTCTGCCGAACGACCACGCTCATGGGTCAAGCTCCCTTTCAATAACCAGTACACCTGGGAGGGGCTGGGGACGCAAGTCTCGAGGGCTCTTTTCGCGAGCGGTGTCCCTCGAGCGCGTTCCGTGCTACGAGGCGCTGCGCGAGCGGGGGTTCGCGCTTTTCGACCTGCGGTTCCGCAACGGGGGTGCTCGGCATGTTCAACCAATTGGCAGCTCGGGGTGCGCTGGGAGTGTCCAGCGCTTTGTTGCTTTCGACTTACGCGATCGCCGTGGATAACCCGGAGAGCGATCGGCACCATCGTCCTCTGCTGAAGGCTCGGCAGAAGATCTTTGGGATTGAAAATGTCAACTCTGAAACTGGCCAGGTCCGCGAGGATCGGGTCATCTTTTCTTGGCTGACCAATACAACCTACGCCGTATCTCTCAAGGGGAGAGTGTTTCTCCTCGACTCCTACATCAATCGTTTGGAGATTGAACCCGGACGAACGCCGCTGGTTATCCAGGACCTCGTGGATCTGCGGCCGGGCGCGATCCTCTTGGGCCACGGCCATGGCGACCATGCGGACAACGCGGCGTACTTGGCCAAGGTGCTGAACATCACCATCTACTCCACACCGGAAACCTGTGACGTGATGCAGCTGGATGCGGCTCGCATCTTCGGCGAGGGAACCACGGTCGATTGCGTGGGCGTGGTCTCGCGCGGCTCACCACCAGGAGCGGAAATCGTCACCCTGGACTTTCTCGAGCCCTTTGCCTGCGTCACTGTTTTCAAACACCTTCACTCCGGCCGAGAGCCGACCGACCCCGACTTTCCATTCACGCCGGTCGACAACATTCCCGACCCGCGGGACGCGGACATGTTCCCGGTGGGGACCCCGCTGTGGACCGAGCTGGATCTGCGAACCACCGGTTTCGGGGGTACCGCAGGGCGATCAGCCTCTTTTATCAATTCGTGATTCATGAGGCGCCGCACTTCACGTTCATCTGGCACAACACCACCGGCCCGCTGAAGGAAGAAGATCCGGCGCTCTTCGACTTGATGGACACCCTGCCGAAAACGGACGTCGAGCTTGGATCGATCGTCAGCTTGGGTTACGACACCAACGGTGTGCGCGACGAGGTTTATTACAACGTGCACATTCTGCCGAAGATCTACATCCCGGGGCACATGACCGATGTCGCTGTGCCGAGCTCCTCACTGGAGTGGAAGGTCTCCTATTTGAAAACGCTCGACGCGATGCAGATTCCGCGCAATCAGCGGCCGGAGATCCGCTGGACGGTGGATCCAAACGACTACTTGCGTCCGCTGGTCTACGACCCTCGCGAAACCCGGTGGAGGCGAACCGGGGGCCGCCCGACCGGCCAATGCCTCAGCCCAAAGAGGTAAAGCGGAAGTTCAGCGGCCGCGGCCTGGGCATCGGGCGAGCGCAGCCACCGTGCGCTCGCGCTCCGCGGCGAACTCTCCGAACTGCCGCTGCTCGGTTTGAAGGTCGTTCCAGAGCTTCACCGCGCGTTCCAGAGCCTGGCAGCCTTGGATCGCGGAAGGTGCGGTGCCGCTTTCGCGCAGCGCCGTGCCCAACCCGGCGTAGATGATCGCCAGCTGATTGCGCAAGAATCCATTGGCAGCATCCTCGGCCAAGATCGCCTCGCCGGACTGGGCCGCCTTGCGAAGTCGCTCGATGCCCGCATCCCTCTCACCCGCGTCGATCAAAGCGGTACCCAAGTTGCTCATTCCCATCACCGCCGCGACCTGGTTCCAGCGGTTGCGGGGATCTGCCGCAAGCTGCGCTTCCGCAATCGCGAGCGAGCGCTTGTAGCTCTCCAAAGATTCGCGCTGTTGGCCGAGCTCGCGAAGAAAGCCGCCTTCTAAATTCAAGGTGTAGACCAGGTCGCGCTGAAAACGAGCGTTGAGAGGGTCGGCTTCGATCAGTTTCTCCTGGATTTGGCGAGCCAGGCGATTGTTCTCCAATGCCTCCTGTGTTCGTCCCAGTCGACCCAGGCGTTCTGCAAGCTCATTGCGAATGAACGCCAGGTTGGCGCGCGCCTTGGCATCATCCGGGTGCGCGGCGCAGAACGCTTCGGAGAACGAGGTCGCCTTCTCCGAAGAATCGAGCGCGGCCCGCTGATCGCCGCGCCGCGCCTGGACGTATCCCAACCTTTGGTAGCCAACCGATAGAGGATGCCTAAGATCGCTGGGGGTGCGTCCGGAGGCCATCAAGCTCTCAAACTGCTGCAGGCCGGCGCGCAATGCATTTTCGGCGTTGGTGAGATCGCCTTGGGAAATGAACGGGCTTGCCATCTCGAGCTGCAGCTCACCCAGTCCCTGCAAATCGATCGGGTCGACAGGCTGCCGCGCCAGCAGGGCTTTTCGAATCGCCAGTGCCTTTCCGTAGCTCTCGAGCGCACCCTGGGCTTCGCCCAGGTTGGTCCCGATGCCTCCTTGAATCTGCCCCAACCGTTGAAAGGCGACCGCAAGCTCGCGTTGCAAAGATGCGTCCGCGGCTGCCTCTTTCGATAGGCTGTCGAGGTACTCGGTGGCGCGCTTTACCACCAACTCGCGGGCCGGCGTCGAGCCCGGCAGGTTCTGGATGGCGTCATGGAAGTCGAAGAGAAAGGCACCGGCCATCTTCCTCACGTCGTTGAATCGACGTTCCGCGCGCACTCGGTTTGCCTCGGCGATGCGCGCTTGCCGTGCGGTGGCGACGATGCCGGCGACCAAGCTTGCGACCACCAGAACCGTCGCGATCAGTCCGGCCTTGTGCCTGAGGGCGAATTTGCCCGCGCGGTACGAGAGGGTATCCGCGCGCGCCAGAACCGGCAGCCCGGACAGGTGGCGTCGAATGTCCTCCGAAAGCTCTTGCACCGACGCGTAACGGCGTTCCGGCTCCTTGCGAAGAGCCTTGAGCGCAATGGTGTCCAAATCCCCCGTCAATTGCCGGCAGATTCCCCGCGGTGCCACTGCGCTCGGACGCAAGGGCTCGAATTGACCCACCACGCGGGCAACCTCTTCCGGCGAGCGGGTCTCGAGCTCATAGGCTCTCTTGCGAGCGAGCAGCTCGTAGAGAATCAATCCGAGCGAGTAGACATCGCTTGCCGTGGTGATCAAATGGCCTTTGACTTGCTCTGGGCTCGCGTACTCCGGCGTCATCAGGGGCATTGCGGTGAGCGGCGCGGCGTCAGCTCCTTGAGTGCTGAGCAGCTTGGCGATTCCGAAGTCCAAGAGCTTGGGACTGCCCTCTGGGGTGACGAGGATGTTGCTCGGCTTCAGATCCCGGTGAATGACCAGTCGCTGATGTGCGTAATGCACGGCGGAACACACGGTCTGGAAAAGCTCCAGCCGCTGGCGAACGATGAGCTCTCTCGCAGCACAATACCCGTCGATCGGCTCTCCCTCGATGTACTCCATCGAAAAGTAAGGCCAACCCTCCCCGGTCGTTCCCCCGTCGATGAGGCGCGCGATGTTCGGATGTTCCAAGTTGGCGAGGATCTGGCGCTCCGCCTTGAAACGCTCCAGGAGGTAGTCAGAGCCCAGTCCGCCGCGTACCAGCTTAATCGCAACCTGCTTCTGGTACTGGTCGTCATCCCGGATGGCTCGATAAACCGTCCCCATCCCACCCTGGCCGATCTCGCCCAACACCCGGTACGGGCCGATGTGGCGACCGACCGCGACCGGCGGGTCGGACGAAGAAGACCCAACCGACTCGGGGAGCGGCAACGATCTGAAGAACGCACTGGCTTTCTCATCGGATTGGAGCAGTCGGAGCACGGCCTCGGCGAGCGAGCAATCATCGCCTGCGGCGCGAGCGAGAAAGTCGGCCCGCGCACCCGGCTCTACCGCCAAAGCGGCTTGGAAGAGCTCCTGTTCCCGCTTCCATCGCTCGATGGTCACCACTTCGCTCCGGGACAAGTCCTCTCAAAGGCGGAGCGAGACTACCGAGAACTTCAAAGAGGTGACAATCCCGTCGCCCCCGAAGATGCCGCGGTGCAGCGTCCGGTCGCGGAGGAATGGCCTCGTTGCCTCACAGCGCAGGGTTTAGACGGCTTGCGCTCATTGGGTGACGTCGGGTATCGACTTGACGGCGAGGGGGAACAGTGGCGTCCGGACCTCAACGCAGCGTTTCAGAGCAGCTAGAGACCAGCTCCTTCGTCTCTTCGACCACCGTACCGACGAGCGATGCACCGCGACAGTGGGTGGGTTCGCGCGTCGGCGTCTACGAGCTTCTCGAAGAGATCGGCGGCGGAGGGATGGGGCGCGTATTCCTGGCGGTGCGCGCCGACGACGTCTACCGGAAGCGAGTTGCGATCAAGCTCGCGCGCGCCACTCTCGACAGCACCGAGTTCATCGAGCGTTTTCGGCAAGAGCGTCAGATCCTTGCCAATCTTCAGCATCCCAACATCGTGCGGCTCCTCGATGGGGGAACGACCGAAGATGGGCTGCCGTACCTAGTGATGGACTACATCGAGGGGGATCGGATTGATCGCTACTGCGACGAACGAGGGCTTTCGATAGCGGCTCGACTCAGTCTATTTCGCACCTTGTGCAGCGCCGTCCAGTACGCGCATCAGAACCTGATTGTTCATCGCGACATCAAGCCGAACAACATTTTGGTGACCAGGGACGGCGTTCCCCAGCTCTTCGACTTCGGGGTTGCCAAGCTTCTGGCGCCGGCGCTGGATGACACCGCGGTAGCTCACACCCGGACGGGCTTCCGCGTGATGACCCTCGACTACGCCAGTCCGGAGCAACTGCGCGGAGAGAGGATCACCACCGCGACCGATGTGTATTCGCTCGGCATCGTCCTCTACGAGTTGCTCACCGGCTATCGGCCTTACACGGTGTCCAATCGGCCGGACCACGAAATCATGCGGATCGTTTGTGAACAGGATCCGCCCAGCCCGAGCGCGATAATTCTCCAGCACCAACGGCTCTCCACGGATGGCGGGACGGCGATCGGCGACGTCACCGCTGCCGTGAGCGCCCCGTCGCGAATCCACCCCGATCCGCGCTCGCTGATGGGAGATCTCGACACCATCGTCCTCAAGGCAGTCCGCAAGGAACCCGAGCGGAGATATGGCTCAGTCGAACAGCTCTCGGAGGACCTCCGTCGGTACCTCGACGGCCTACCGATCTTCGCCCGCAAGGACACGCTCGGCTACCGCGCGAGCAAGTTTGTCAAAAGACATGTTGGTGCGGTCGCCGCGGCGACCGTGATTGCGCTGAGCCTGGTCGGAGGGATCATCGCCACGGCGCGACAGGCGAGAATCGCCGAAAACCAACGGCGCGAAGCCGAAGCTCAAAAACTCAAGGCCAGCAAACGCTTCAATGACGTTCGACGGTTGGCAAATTCGTTCCTCTTCGAAATCCACGATGCCATTGCCGGCCTGCCCGGGGCCACCCCGGCGCGAAAGCTGGTGGTTTCGAAGGCCCTGGAGTACCTGGACAATCTCGCGGCCGAAGCGGCGGGAGACACGGCTCTTCAACAGGAGCTCGCCGCTGCCTACGACCGGGTCGCGGATGTCCAGGGGGCGCCCTTTGCCGCCAACCTGGGTGATGCCCAAGGCGCAGTTCAGAGTTACCAAAAGGCGTACGAGATTCGTCGAACCCTGGAGCAGAAGAATCCCGGCGGGCCGACTTTCAGGAAGGATCTCGCGTACAGCATCCGAAAGCTCGGAGACGGGGCTTTCGCGCAGGGCAAAGTGGCCGATGCGGTCGGGCGCTATCGGGAGGCTTTGGCAATAACTCAAGAGTTGCTGGCAAAGGACCCATCCAATCCGGAGTTGCGGCGCGAGCTCGCCGAGACCACCAACCGGCTGTGCAACACCTTGCTGCCTTTTGGAGACACGGCGGCGACCATCGCTGCTTGCCGCAGTTACCGTGAGCTGGCAGAGCCGCTCTTGAAGAGCGACCCAGAGAATTTCGAGCTTCGCCTGGCGATGGCGACGAATACGCAGTTCCTTGGAAATGCCCTCCGGCTGAGCGGGCAATTGGGCGAGGCCAAAGAGACGTTTCGGTCCGCAGAGCAACAGACCGAAGCACTTCTAACCAGAAATTCCTCGAGCGCACCGGCGCGCCGACTACTGGCGGTGATACACCTGCGAACCGCTAGTACGCTCGCTTCGCTTGGCGAGGTTGAGGCCGCAATCGATCAATTCGACGTCGCCGTAAAAAGCCTTAAGGCCTTGGCGGATGTTGATCCTAGCAACGCCCGAGTGCATTTGGACCTGATGTTTTGCCTTGGTCGCAGGACGGCCTTGCTCCTCAAGGCGGGAAGGCGCGCTGAGGCGGTGCAGTCGGCCAAGGCGGGCTTGGCCATGGCGCGCGAGGCCGCGGAACGACCCAGCGCCGGACCTGGAGATTTCAACGAGTACGCACACTGGCTGACCCACTGCGAGGTGCCGGAGCTAAGAAATCCCGCACTGGCCCTCCAATATGCGAAGAAGGCAGTGCACGGCTCGGAGCACCCGAACGCGGTCTATCTGGATACCCTGGGGTGGGCTTACTACCGGACCGGAAGTGTCCCTAAAGCCGTCGAGGTGCTGGAAAAAGCGCTGCTGGAGCTGCCACCCTCATCGCAGGCCGGCCCCGCGTTGGGGCTGCGTGCGGAGATCGAGCGGGATCTTGCGGAGTTCAAGAAAGCGGTGCGCTGAGACGTCCGGTTGCCCTCGCGCTCGCTGGTTAGTCGCCCGTGACATTCGATCGCTTGCATTTGCGAACTGCAGGGGGTACGTGCGCGGCTAAAAGCTCAAGCGAGAGGAGAGACGCCATGGACATGATGATGAAGCCGACCGATCAACACAGCAAACTGGAGAGATTTGCCGGGAATTGGATCGGCGAGGAGACAATCTATCCGTCGCCGTGGGACTCCAAGGGTGGCAAAGCCAAGTCGCGGCAGACGGGTAAGGTCGACCTCGATGGTTTCTTCGCGATCGTGGACTACCAGCAAGAGCGGGATGGAAAGACCAGCTACCGAGGTCACGGCGTGTACGGCTACGACGCCAACCGCAAGCAGTACGCAATGTTTTGGTTTGACAGCATGGGCGTGATCGCTCCCGAGCCCGCATACGGTCAATGGGAGGGCGACACCCTCAGCTTTCAGAGCAAGTCGCCGATGGGCCAGGGACGCTACACTTACAAATTCAACTCGGACGGGTCTGTTGACTTCAAAATAGAGAACTCTCAAGACGGGAAGAGCTGGAAGCCGTTCCTGGACGCGAAATACCGCCGAGGTTAATGCAGCGTTAGTATCGGTTTCAGCGAGATTGATTCCGTCGAACCGAGCTGAGTGTTGGGTCGCCGTACTTGTTCTGGGCTTTGTCTCATCTGCCCAGGCTAGCAGCACCTCGGATGACGATGACCTGGAAAGCCTTTCGAGGCTGGCGGGCCAAGCGTTGCTGCGCTCGCGCGCTTACCGCTTTCTGGGGGAGCTTGCGGATGGAATCGGTCCACGGTTGACCGGCTCGCCCGAGGAGGCGAAGGCTTTCGATTGGGCGCTGCGCACCATGGAGGCGATCGGGCTTGCCAGAGTCCACAAGGAGCCTTGGCAGCTGGTACGCTCCTGGCGCCGCATCAGCGCCCGAGCTGAGCTGGTAAGTCCATTTCACCTGGAGCTCAACCTTGCGTCTTTGGGGTGGACCGGGTCGACGCGCAAGGGAGGCGTCGAGGCGGAGGTGATCGCCGTCGACAGCGATTCGCTCACCAACGAGGTGAAGAAGAATGCCTCGCAATGGTCGGGAAAGATCCTGATCCTAGCGGGCAGGGGCGCGCAACACCTTGGGGCGGTTGAGTACCTTTCAAAGCTTGCGCCTTTCCTTGAGGCGGCGCAGTCGTCGAAGGCGCTGGCAGTCATCGTCGAGGATCCCAGGCCTGGCACAATGCTTCCACACACCGGTCCCCCATCCTTCTCCGGTGTCGATGCGCCTTTTTCGATACCCGTGATCGACATGGCAGCTGAGCATCGAAAGCAGATCGTGCGGCTGCTGGACCGTGGACAAACGGTTCGCGTCAAGATCGATGTCCAAAATCTACTCTCCAAGGGTCCCGTTGAGTCCGCCAACATCGTTGGAGAGATGCCGGGATCGGAGCACCCCGAGCAAGTTGTCGTTCTGGGAGCGCACCTGGACTCGTGGGATTTGGGGACCGGTGCCATTGACGACGGCTTTGGAATAGCGGCGGTTCTCAGTGCAGCCGATACCATCATCGCGTCGGGCCTGAAGCCGCGGCGGACGATCCGGATTGTGCTGTTCAGCGGCGAGGAGCAGGGGATGTTGGGCTCACGTGCCTACGTTCGGGCCCACCAATCTGAAATGCCCAATCTCGTGTGCGCCCTGGCGTTGGATTGGGGACACGGACCGATCACTGGGATGCCGCTCGCCGGGCACACCGAGATGAGCCTCCCTCTGAAGAGTTTCGCCGAGGCAGTTGTCGGCCTGGGCACCGTTAAAATTGATAACAGTTATCTCTCGTATACCGACGCCTATGCGTTTACCTTGGCCGGCGTGCCTGGAATAGCGTTTTTGCAGAACTCGCATGATTCCTCGCTGTTGGGCCATTCCGCCGCTGACACGCTCGACAAAGTCGATCCGGAAATTCTGGCTCGCGATGCTGCGTTGGCTGCCCAGGCCACGTTCTGGATCGCCAACCAACCGACGCGGATAGGCAAGGTGTTCGATGCCCACGAAACTGCCCGCGTGCTCACACAGGACAAACAACGCTCAAGCCTCGAAGCGCTGGGACTCTGGCCGTTTTGAGCACTCCGTGCACGCAGAGGCCTGCAACCGCCCGGTGGCGCGATGCGGGTTTTCGGAGGGCACTTCGTTGGTGCTTACGAATCGATCAGGGCTGAATCGCGTCTTTCACCCTGCGGGTTGCGACGTTTTTGCTCGCCCGTGCATCTTCATGCCGTGCGCATGATCGCAAGTTCGGCACCAGCGATGGCGCTGACGATGACGCTGCTTACGCCCATCCTCGCCGGCTGCAGAGGCGTTCAGCCGCAGCATGCCGACAAGACCCTAGAGGATGTTATCGCCGAGAATACCGCTGCCCGAGGCGGCGCAAAGGCTATCGAATCTGCTCATACGTTGGCCATTAGGCTGCGCATCGCCGAACGCAAATTTACCGTCGATGGTCTCTACCAGGCGAGCCGCGACGGGCGCATGCGCATCGACGTCTTTGCAAACGGCAAGCGCGTCTACTCCGAGGGGTACGATGGGCAGCGTGCGTGGCAGCTCTCAGAAGATGCAGAGCACGGGGTTGATTCAAGCCCCTCTGGCGCGGCGGCTCTCCGCCACGGCCTGGAACTGCCGATCACCCTTCGCGGTCTTCATGAAATGGGCGCCCGCGGTCACCAGCTGAGGCTACTTGATAGGGAGCTCGTTGACGGAACGAACTACTACGTCGTGGAACTTCGATTTGATGACGGCTTTACCACCTATTTGTACGTAAACCCCTCGACGAACCTCATCGATCGGATGCGAGACATTCGAGCCCTGCATCCCGACATCGATGCGAAAACCCGCTGGATCGAGCAGCGATACGAAGACTTTCGAGAGGTCGACGGAAGGATTTTCCCCTTCAAGTCCTCGCAAGTAGATCTCCGCAACCAGGAAGTGATGCAGACCACGATGGTACTCGAGGTGACGACCAACCCCCGTTTGACCAAAGCCACTTTCGCGGCGCCCTAGGCGGAGTTCTTCATTCAACATATCGATGCCGCAACGCCACCACGTCGCGGTAGCGAAGCACTCCAAGGATTTTCCCGTGCTCGTCGACGACCGGCAGCGCCCGGAACAAGTAGCGTTCGAACAACTCGGAGGCGCGCCTTAAAGTGTCGCCGCTGCCGAGCGACACCACCTGCGAGGTCATCACGTCCTCGAGGCGCGCATTCTCGTCCCGCAACAACAGAGCTTTGGCGTCCAGTACGCCGACCAGTTTGCCGGTTTCATCGACGATGTAAACGTAGGTGATTTCCAGTTTTCCCTGGGCGGCCTGGGCGAATTCCGCTCTGGCTTGCGCCACGGTTTTGTCGGGCGCCATTCGCAGAAAACGCGCCGTGGACGAGTTGACGGCCTTCTCGTCTTGCTTTTCTAAAATTGCGGTGATCTTTGCCGCCCGTTCTCGGTTATCGAGGAAATTCATCAGCGACCGGACGTCCCACCACGGTAGGACGGCCAACAAGTCGGCCGCCTGGGCTGGCGTCATCTCGGCGATGAGCCGCGCGATTTTCTCCTTGTCGAGCGAAGCGACCAGGTCCCGCTGGACCTTGGGATCCAGCGCCTCGAGGGTGTCGGAAGCTCTTTCGGTGTCCAGCTCGTGAAAAATCGCGATCCGCTGCGCGGGTGGCATTTCTTCGAGGATGTCCGCCAGATCAACCGGTGGAAGCTCGGCGAGTTGCTCCTTCAGCACCTTGAGCTGGACGTCTCCCTTGAAGCTGCCGAGCTGCTCGGGCAAGGGCGCGACGTAGCTCCACGGCACCACGTTTCCATCGCGACCATCGCCGGGCTTGATCAGAAACTTGGCCAACCAGCCGAGCTTGATTCTGCGCAGCAGGGCCGCCTTGCTGATGTCGACGTCGACCACCAGCAACTTGTGGGCGCTCAGCTTCAACCCGATGTCGTAGACCACCTCCAACTCGCGCCCCTTCTCATCGAGTACCTTCTTGTCGAGGATGTAGTCCTTGAGCAGAATCGCCGACGGCGGTGGAGCGGTGACGAACGCTTCCGCGTCCTCCAAGTCTACCGCCACCTGGTCAGTGCCGAACGAAACCACCTTTTCCCAGGGCACATAAAGGGTCGGGCGCCCGAATGGCCGGGCGACGCAAAGATGGGTGACTTCGGCGAACTTGTCCCGATCGACGATGACCATTTCGTTCAACTTTCCTATTCGTGCCCCCTTGGCGACCACCGAAAGATCGAGCAGCTCGCTGAGATTGAAGCTCGTCGGTGAGAAATCATCCGGTGCTCGTGCCGCGGTGTTCACTGGTTCGCCCTCGGCTCAACCCTTCAGAGTCTTCACAAACTTGTAAATCATCAGACACACCAGCACCACGAGGTAGAGGCGCAGCACCACTAGGCAAGCTTTCACAAGCCAGGTCATCTGGATCTTGGGTTTCGCATACCTTCGGTTGATCGTCCTCACCTCGGTTGCCAGGCTGCTGAGCGCGGCGCGGAGAAAATTCATTGCAGCACCTCGGGAAAAAGCGCGGTAATTCCGTAGAGTGTAGACAAAATGATGATCACCAAGACGATCGAGATGTTCGCCACATTTTGCCAGGTGTTGTTGCGGTATTTGCCCATCGTTTTCTTGTCATTGAGCAACAGGATCAGAAACACCAGCGCCGCAGGCAACAGGGTGGTGGCGATCACCTGAACGAACAGCGTGATCAGCACCAGCGGTGCCCGTGGGATCAAGACCACCAACCCCGCCAACACCAGATCGAAGAAATAGTAAGCGTAGAACCAAGGAGCCTCGCGGATGTTCTGATTCAGGGAGTGCGCCCAGCCAAAAATCTCGCCAAAGGCCCAGGAGCTTGCCAAGGAAATGCAAATCGCGCCGAGGAAGCCGGCGTCGAAGAGGCCGATCGCGATGATCGTCCCCACGTATTTGTTCACCGGCATGATTTCGACCGCTGCTTGCGCCGCGCTCTCGATGGGATGACCGTAGAGGAGCCGAGCCGAGACGACGATCAAGAAGGTTGCCACCACCACGGTCAGCACCGAACCGATCGCGGTGTCCAATTTGCCGAACTTGATGTCCCGCTCTCGCAATCCCTTGTCCACCACGGAGCTTTGCTGAAAGAACAACATCCAGGGAGCAATGGTGGTGCCGATGTTGGCCATCAATAGAAAGAACAGCTCGTTGGTGAGCCCGCCGGGCGGCCAATGGGGAACGAAGCTGTTGCGGAGGATGTCGCTGGCCGACGGGTGCACCATGAACGCGGCGGGGATGTAGATCAGGTTCCCCACGCACAACCCGAGCGCGATTTTCTCCCAGGTCCAGTAGCTGCCGCTAAGGATCATCGACCCCATCAGCAGCCAGCAGGCAATCACCGTCACCCAGGGCGGAACGCCAAAGATGCTCATCGCCGCGGTCATGCCGATGAACTCGGTGATCATCGTCAGCCAATCCATGAGCACCAGATCGAGCAGGGAGAACCAGCCCCAGAACGCTCCGAATCCGTGAAAGATCGCTTCCGCATGGCCGCGCTTGGTGACCGCGCCCAGTCGGACGGTCATCTCCTGAACGAAATAGGCAGCCGGTCCGAGCAAGATCAGAAACCAGAGCAAGTGATCGCCGTACTTCGCCCCAGTGGTGGTGTAGGTGGTGATTCCGCCTGCGTCGTTGTCCGCCACCATCACGATGATGCCGGGGCCGGCGATCGCCGCGAACATCCTCAGCGCCTTTACCGACTTGCGGAAGCGGTAAAAGAGCATAGCCGGCAAGCCCATTCGCGCTTTCGCCCTCGTGGCAACCACCTGTTCCATCCCAACTCCTCGATCGCGCAGCTTCGTGAGGCGAGAGGAAACGGCAAGGCGGGTACGCTGCTCACCGAGCCGCCCCCCAAGTCCAGCTTCAGCACGCGCGCGACGTAGAGGAGGCGACGCCTCTTCCCTCAGCCACATTAGGGCAAGCCTTAATCCGGCAAGCCCTGGTCTACCCCTTGGCGACTCTCGTCGTTCCGGGACAGTGGCCTATGTTCGCGCGGACGCCTCGCCTAACGAGAGCAACCGCGAATTCGCCGGCTGGATAAGCTCGCCTCGGCCTGGTGTCAAGGCATTCGAGATACTCCGGCAGGGTATCTCGACGAGACGTGGCCGCCCAGCCGTGAGCACCTCGCCGGGCTCGATCGTCCTAGGCTCTATGAGCGAACAGATGAAAACTGCGCTTCGAGTTGGGACACTGTGTTGCCGGGCAATGGCGATACGAGCTCTGGTGTTGTTTGCGGCTTTGTGGATCTGGGGTTGCGGCCCGGAACACCAAGCCGCTGAGCAGAACAACGCCGCTGAAAACGGCAGCGCCGAGGACAAAGGCGTGGATTCAGCACAGCAAGCCGTGACCGCTAATGAACGGTTGCAGATAAAAAGCATGTCCACCAACAAGTGCATGGACGTCGCCGGCGGATTTACCGATCTGGGAACGCCCATCGTTCAATTCACCTGCCACCACGGTCCCAACCAGCGGTTTGAACTGGTGGACACTTTGTTTGGCTTTCTCATCATGAGCACCTTGGCGGATAACCGGTGCGTGGGTGTCCAGCAGCCAGGCTACAACGCATTGCTTACCCTGATGCCATGCCGCGATTCGAACGGATTTTCGCCGGCCAACGTCCGCTGGGATCTGGACGGGAGCGATCTCTTCACGCCCGGCCTCTCGCACGCGAGAATCAAATCGCACGCCAATCGCAATTTCTGCATCGACGTCCCCAGTGGAAACCCATCGGACTCACTGTGGCTTCAAACCTACGGCTGCCACGACGGCCTGAATCAGAAGTGGGAATTGCGGAACTGGTAACGCGCCCATAGCAGTTGCCCCAAGACGAAGCTCGGTCGCTACATAGCGGCGATGATCAGCGGCCGATACGATCCAGAGCTACCGTTGGGGCGCTTTGCGAAGAGGCTGGGCCTACGAGCTTCCTGGGCCGGGAATCCGCGTGGACTGGAGCAGCACGATCTGCCACTTTCCTGCACGTTTAATGTAGAGCCGAGAGTAGCGGTAACTGCCACCCAGGTCTTGGTCACCGAGTTTTCCCTTGACATCGATTTTGGCGGTTACCAACGCCGTCGTGGAATTGTAGACGTGCACCTTGGTCTCCGAGGGCGTCAGCGACTCGTACCTCAGTCGAGCCGTCTGATAATTCTTGATGGAGTCTTCTTTCGTGGCCACCCCGCCCGTCGCCGCGCTGATCGCGACGTAATCATCGGCGAGCATCTTCTGCATCGCAGCCACATCACCCTTGAGCGCGGCCTCGAGAAGCTCTTTCTCAAGTTGAAGGATCGTTGCTTCCGTTCCTCCAGCCGCGATCGCGGTTTCGGGCACCGGTACCGCGAGCAGGAGTGCCAGCACTCCTGCGAAAGCATGCATTTTCATGTGCCTCTCCTTGCAGGACCCTAGCGCTCCGGCCTGGCCGACTCCACCAGATTCTGGACGGCGATTCGAACACCGGCCACGAAAGCCTCTGGTTGGGTAGGGCCGTGTCGCGGCATCGGGTTCATGCGAAGACAGGTTAAGGGACCATCAATTCTCGTCAGAGAGCGAGCCGTCTTTGGCCTCGCGCCATGCCCGTTCGACCCCGGGTTTGACAAAACCCGTATCGAAGGCCCAATTTCGCAAGTGGTCCTCGCCGGCAAGCTGTTTGCGGAATCGTTGTAGATCAAGGTTTGCATACGTCGCCTCGAGCGAAAGACCGCCTTTCACGGCGGATTGAGTCTGATCGCGAACCGATTGGAGAAGATTCTCCACCAGCTCGACGTAGTGTTTGTCGTGCTGCACCGGTCCATGCCCAGGCACGATCGCGACCACCTCCATGGCGCGGAGCTTCCGCAAGGTCTGGATCCAATCGGTGAAAAACGAGCCGTAAGCGTAGGGCGTTGGCGCCACCAGAAGGTCGCCGCTGATCAGAACCTTGGAATCCGGCACGTACACCACCGCGTCTCCTCCGGTATTGCCGCGGCCGAGGAACATCACTTCGACGGTCCTTTTTCCTAAGTCGCAGGTGAAGCGCTGATCAAAACCGACATTTGGCCGAAGTATCCTGACCTGACTCAACTCGGGAATGGCCTGTTCCGCTTCGGCGCTCGCCACCTCGAGGAACTCACGGTCCGCGGCCGACAAAGCCTCGCCATTCTTCTTCTTTCCTCCGGCAAGTTGGGCACGGATCGATTGGAGGGTAGAGGTGAGCTGCTCAGGGTTATCGTATTTCCCTGCGCTCTTTTCGATCTGCACTCGAGTGTATTCGGTGCTGATGATCGCAACGTCTGGGAACTGCTCCCGATACACAAAGTTCCCCGAGTGGTGATCGGGGTGCCAATGGGTATTCACGACAAAGCGCACGGGCTTGTTTGTGAGGCGCCGGATTTCCGCGATCATCTTTCGTGTGGCAGTTGGGAAGTGGCCGGTATCAACGACCAACACGGCGTCCTCTCCAATGATCGCGGTGGAGTTGCCGCTCACCAGTGCCACCGTTTCGGAGGCGACGAAGGCATGAACACCGTCAGCAACCTTAACCATCGCGAAGCCGGTCAACGGCGGCCGAGGCTTGGGTGGTGAGGCGGCCTGGACCCTACCGAGCGCCAGCCAAAGACTCGCTGCGAAACCAGCGAGAAGAAGCAGCACCACTCGATCGCGGCGAGTCATTCCCACCTCCAGCCCTCGATGACTTCCGCCAGTACGAGTGGCCCAGGTAACGATTGCGATCAGCGCTCGAGAGTGGACAGTTCCAGCAAATTTTCGTCGGGATCGTAAAAATAAATCGAGCGCATCGCCCCTTGGGCTCCGATTCTGCGGACCGGCCCCAGGATGATGCGCACCCCACGATCTGAGAGTGACTTGATCCACTCCTCGAGAGAACCGGTCACCAAAAAGCACAGGTCCGCTGAACCCGGCGTGGCATGCTTCACATTGGGGTCCACTACGCGATCGACCGAATGGAGGTTCAACTTCTGGGAGCCGAAGTGAAGCGCTTTGCGCCCATCACCGAACGTCTCCTCACGCATCCCCAGAAGCCGCGTGTAGAAATCGATCGTCTTGCGGATGTCCCGAACCGTCAGGACCAGGTGGTCCAACTGGATGATGGCATTCGAAGTCACTTGCGAGGTTTAGCACGTTACACGCCCCAGCCAATTGCAAACAGTCCTCGCCCGCTGATTTGGACGGCGTTAGACGATGAGCCCGGCCCCGCGAAGAACAGCCCAATTCCATTAAGTACAGGACCAGTCGTCGCCGGAATGAACTCGCCGGTGAGGATCGCGCCGGAGGTCCAGTCATAGGTCGCGCCTCCGCCCAAGCCGACTTGAAAGGTTAACCCATTTCGAAAGACGGCGTTGTAACCAAGCAGCAAGGAACCCCCGATGGCATAGTCGCGCGAGGTATGCGAGTCGTTGCTTGGGGAATCCCCAGTTGCCGGGTTGTAATTGGTGGCGAGTTTCGCCCAACGAAACTGAAAGACGACCGTGGTCCGAACCAGATGCCTTCTGGGGCCTTTCCCTGAAAAAAGTAGTTGAAACCCGATTCTATGCTCGTGCCAATGCTATGATCAGTACTCGTCGCTGAATAGACATCTGACTGATAGTTTTGCGTCGTGGTGCGATATGTCCCGCCCAACGATACGACGCCTGACAATTTGTCCGAAAACGCCGATTCCACACCGAAGATGACCCAATTCGATAACAACGAAACCGGCTGCACCGTGATTAAGGTGTTTCGATGATTTGTGCATCCAACTCATTCGGCGTCAGAGCAATGTCCTCGGATCGACTCGCAACCGTGCTTAAAATCAAACACCCAACGCAAAATGGAATCATTGGTTTGTCCTTTCAGGGAACGCAGTGTGACAGCTAGCCGAAACGGACCGCCGCTCGGCGATTCACTCTGAGTTCAAAAGTTATGCCCACCGTGGAGCACGGTGTCGTGGGTGCGTGAGCAGGCTATGAATCATCGGAAGCGAAAGCTTATCGAGAGGCGTGCTGACAGAATGTCAGCGAAGGCGCGTTACTGACCGAGCTTCGCAACCGAGGCGATTGACTTCAGCTTCCACGAGGGCACTTGTCTAACTGCCAATGGCTATGGACCTTGTCCGCCGATGCCGCGCCTACCGTCGAGCGGCGCGTTGAACGGCTTCCACCAGGCGGGCTTAGACCACCGCAAGGACGGTGCCGCCATCGGCTGGTGAGCATCGCTATCGAAGTGGAATCCTGACGATCTGTGGTTTGGGTTCCTTGGCGAGCGGCGCACCCGCGGTGTCGTTCGCAGGTGCGCCGCCGACGACGTACAACTGATCACCGGCGACAGCGGCGGTGGTCTGGCCGTATTCCGGTGGTAAACGAGAGTTGATGGTAGTTACCCGTTTTACAGACCTCCCGTCGCTGGCGAGCGCGATGCGCACCACCCGGGCCAGATAGGGCGAGCTCTGCACTCCGATCAAATCGCCAAGGTAATAAGCGAGGCCATCGATGCTGTTGACGCTCGCGTCTTTGGGAACCGCCAAGCGTTGCAGCTTCCGCGTTCCCGTATCGATCAGGCTGATTCCTTCGACGCTCGCGACGTAGAGGCGCTTCTGGTCGGGAGCGAGCACAATCCCGTTGGCGATGGTTAGCCGCTCGTCGCGAACGAACAACGCGAGTTTGCCCGCGTGCACTCGGTACACCGCCCCTTCAGCGCTGTCGGTGATGTAGACGTCGCCATTGCGCGCCAGCGCCAGATCGTTGAATCCGTGCAGGATTGGGCGCTCGTCTAGCCAGTACTTGGCGGCAAGTTTTCCATCGGCAAGGCGGAAAGAGTGCACGCCGGTCACGCCAACCTCCGGCTTGGGTTGGTCACGGCTCAGCAGATCCGGAAATGCACCGTTCACCGCCCAGAGCAGTCGGCGGTCGACGTCCACCTTGAGGCCAAGAACCTCAAGCAGTCCAGAGCCGCGAGGGACGAAGACGGTCACCAAACCTGATTCGTCTGCCTGAAGGATTTCCCCATGGTTGGTGCCGACAAAAACCCGGTGAGATGAGGGGTCGTACGTGATTCCCTCCGACTGGGCCGTGACATCGGGAATCAGGGCAAACAGCTGTGCTCGTGGAACCGGGGCAAGATTCTTTCGAGCATCCTCGGTCAAGGCCAGAAATTCTGGTGAAGCGGCAATCTTCTGGAGTTCTGGCACGCGAGGGATGTCGATACCGGCGCCGCGGCGAATCGCTTGGCGAAGCAGAGCCAGGGATTCCTGCTCCTGTCCAAGCGCGGCTTTTGCGCGGGCCACGCTCACGAGCAGATCCGGATGATCCGGTGCAAACTCGAGCGCGCGCAGTCCTGCCTCCGCCCAGGTTCGGTGATCGCCCTTCAACCGTGCGGCCCGCGTTTCGCGCACCCAGTCGATTAGAGTCCGGCGCGGCTCGGCGCCGTGCACCGAAAGAACCACCGAAAAGAGTAGCGCCGAAAACCCAGCATTTCCTCGCACGGTACCCTCCGGATTCGAAACCGCGTGTCCACCCGGGAATTCCCCCCGCCTCAGGCTGGCTAGAGCGCAATCGCCTCGTCTAGCCGCCGTAGCCCATCCACGGAGGTAACTCGTTGGACATTGCGCCGACTGATCCCCCCGTGCGGCTGCTTCGATTCTGGAAGTGGGTTCCCGCGGTTGTCCGTGCGGCAGTGCTCGCTGAGCTGATCTGCGATCTGGGTGGCCTTCCTCCATATCTCTTGATGCTCGGCAATCTGAAGCTCTGGCCGGCCATTCCGATCTTCCTGCCCTTGAGCGCGCTGTGGCTTTGGCTGTTCTGGCAATACTTGAACGGGCGCGGTTGGCCGCGAATCACCAGTGCAGCTCGCCGCGACGCCTTGCGCGCTCGCCGCCTTGGGAGAGACGTCTGGCGCTGGTCACTAGTGGCGGGCGGGTTGGGAATGTTCAGTGTGGTGGGGGTGGCCTTCGTGACCGCGCGCCTGGCCAACCTTCCTCGAGATGCCTTCAAATTGTCGCTCGACGTCACCGCCTTCCGTTGGTGGACGCAGCTGTCAATTCTCCTCCTGATCAGCGTCAGCGCTGGCATAGTGGAGGAATCCGCGTTTCGCGGCTATGCGCTATCGATCATTGAGCGCCGCCATGGATGGGTGGTCGCGATTCTGCTCACCGGCATCATGTTCTTCCTCACCCACCTCGGCCATGCCTACGTCACGCTCGCTTTCCTGCCTTTCTTCCTGGCGGTGAGTGCGTTGCATGGTCTGCTCGTCTATTTCACGAAGTCCATTCTGCCCTCCGTGGTGTTGCACGCGATCACCGATTTCATCGTCATTCCAATCCAGTACGGACTCGTCGGCAACCTATCGGTCGCTCCGGTCTGGAGGACGGGCGTCGATAAAGCATTTGTTTTCTACATTACTTCGGTGGTTCTGTTCGGAGCGGCCGCGATCCCAGCATTTCGTCAATTGGCGCACCATTGCCGATTGAAATTTATCGGTGCATCGGCGAATAAACGTCCGCGGGAGGGTCAGAAATGATAAGCACGATCACTCTAGTCGTCGGGCTAGTTGCTTTGGCGGCGAACCAGGACGCAGGTGCTGAGGTAACGCTGCTGCGGAATGTCGCGGTGCTGGATGGAACCGGGAAAGCTGTCCAGCAGAGCCGAGACGTAACCATCAAGGGCGATAAGATTGTCTCCATTAAAGCCACCAGTTCGGCGGTTCCCAAGGGCGTCAAAGTCCTGGACCTGTCCGGCAAGACGATCATGCCGCAGCTGATCAACTGCCATGGGCACTTGGGGCTGCTCAAAGGCACGACGATGGCTTCAGCGAATTACACCGAGGAGAACATCCGAGCGCAACTGCTGCGCTATGAGACCTACGGGGTAGGTGCAGTCCTCGTTCTGGGCACCGATCACGACGAAATTTTCGCCCTCCGGGACGCCTCTCGAAAGGGCAAGCTTCCGGGCGCGGCGATCTACACCGCGGGCAAGGGCTTTGGGGTGAAAGATGCCTTGCCACCGGTGAGCTTCGGAATGGATCAGGTAAATCGTCCCTTAACTGAAGCGGAGGCTCGAGAAGAGCTGAAGGCGCTGGCCGCGAAAAAACCCGAAGTGATCAAGATGTGGGTCGATGACTCATGGGGGACGTTACCCAAGATGAAGCCTGAGATTTACACCGCGATCATCCGGGATGCCCATCGACTTGGCCTTCGAGTGGCATCGCACGTTTTCTACCTGGAGGATGCCAGGAAGCTGGTTGGCCTTGGGCTGGACATCATCGCCCACAGCATTCGAGATGTGGAGATCGACGATGCCCTGCTGGCCGAGATGAAGAAGCGAAAGGTCGCCTATATCCCAACGTTGTCCTTGGATGAATTCGCATTCGCCTATCAAGATGAGCCGGGATGGCTCAACAGTCCATTCTTCCAGGCCGCGCTCGAGCCGGGCGTGCTGCAAATGGTTTCCAGCGCTGAATACAAGGACAAAGTTCGCAAGAACCCAAACACCGCGAAGGAAGTCTCGGCTCTGCAAGTCGCCCTGAAAAACGTAAAAGAGATTCACGACGCGGGCATCCTGCTCGCCTTGGGAACGGACTCGGGAGCGCAACCAGTCCGCGTCCAGGGTTTTTCTGAGCACAACGAGCTCGAGTTATTGGTAAAAGCCGGATTGACACCGCTGCAGGCGATTACCGTCGGGACCAAAAACGCGGCGACGCTCCTCAAAATCAACAGTCAGTACGGAACACTCGAGCCTGGGAAGAAGGCGAATTTCATCGTCCTCGACAAGAATCCCGCGGAGGACATTCTGAACACTCGGACGATTTCCGCGGTTTGGAAGAACGGGCAGAAAGTCAACGACGGCCCGCACTCGACCCTGGCCAAGGCGAACTGAGCCGAGGGTTGGGTACATCCATTGCCGCTCGGTCATTGCGCTTGCGAGTCGGTGTGCTCACCGAGCCTAGCTCGCCAGCGGCGGCGAGCAGCTCCGCTTGCGAACGCAGCGCCTGGATTAATTCCGCGGCCGCAGGTGAGAGCGGTGTCGAACGGCTGCGTCTTACCAGAGCGCTGTCCCGGAAAATGGGACCCAGGCCGCGCACCGCGACCTTGGTGATGCTCCCATCGGCCAAGGGATCGGCGATATAGGTTCGGGTAAAGAATCCCGCGCCCACTCCGTGCGTCACCAGGTGTCGTGCAACTTCCATCGAGACTTCGAGGCTGGTGCCGGTCCGCTCGGCCAGCTCGGTGATTTTCGGGTGATGCCTTTGCCACCAGCGAAGTCGAAACAGAGGTCGCGCCAAGCGAGCCACTTCGTCCTGGCTCACCGCGCCCCGCTTGGCCAGCTCGTGTTTGGGATGGGCCACCAGCAGCACCGGCTCGTGAAAGATGAACAACGGGGTCAACTCCGCTTGAACCGCTTCGGTGCAGGGCCAAGCGATCAGCGCCAGCTCAATGATTCCATCCAATAGCAGCTCGACGAGGACCTCATGGTCGTTGGATCTGAGCGCGCAATCCACGTTGGGATGCGTGAGGATGAATTTCGCGAGCGCGGGGCCAACCAGTCCGGCCGCGAGCGAACCCAACGCACCGAGGCGGATCTTCCCGCGCTGGCCTGTTTGGGACAGTCGCGACACCTCGACGCCCTCTCGAAGGACGTCCAAGGCTCGCCGGGCGTACGGGAGGAAGCTCTCGCCGAGCGTGGTGAGCCGGATGCGGCGACCTCGGGTGAACAGGATGCCTCCCAAGCCATCCTCCAGTCCCTGGATGCGCGTGCTCACCGCCGGCTGACCAATCCCCAGCACGATCGCTGCGCGACTGAAGCTGCCCTCGCGAACCACCCGCTCAAATGCCACCAGTTGGTCCAATTCCATTGCCTGTCACTCCATCGAAAACATCGATGCGTACTATTCTTCTGATTGCGTTGAAGCATAGTTCACCGGGGGCTACCCTGGGGTCATGATCCGAATGGCGAGGGAAGAAGACGCAGAAACGATCGCCAGCATTTACGGGCCCATCGTTGCCACCACAGCCATCTCTTTTGAGCTTGCGGTTCCGAGCGTCGAGGAAATGAGGCAGCGGATTCGAAGCTACCTCCAGTTCGCCCCGTGGTTGGTGTTCGACAGTGGCCAGCGAGTGCTGGGGTATGCCTACGCGTCCAAGCACCGCGAACGAAAGGCGTACCAATGGTCCGTGGACATGGCGATCTATGTGGACTCGACGCGACGCCAGCGCGGGATCGGTCGCGCCCTCTACACCTCCTTGGCCGCGCTCTTACGACTACAGGGCTTTTACGCCGCGCACGCCGGGATCACCCTGCCCAACGCGGCGAGCGTCGCGCTTCACGAATCCGTCGGCTTTCGGCCGGTTGGCGTGTACCGGGGAGTCGGCTACAAGCTTGGGGCCTGGCACGACGTCGGCTGGTGGCAGCTGTCGCTCCGCGAGCGGGCCGGTGAACCGGTCCCGCCCCGCCCAATCGCCGAGGCTCAAAGGGATCCACAGTGGAAAGGCGCGCTCGTCGCCGGCGTTTAGAGACAGCCAGCTCGTCGCAATACCTCATCGAGGCGTTTGGCCAGCTGCGGGCTCGCACCCACCATGGGCAGCCGGTGCTCCTCCGTCGGAAGCATGCCGACTCGCATCATCATGTACTTGAGCGGAATCGGATTGCTGTCGAAGAAGACTGCCTGGTTCAGCTCGAATAACGACTCGTGAACGCGCCGCGCCTCCTCGAGGTTGCCCCCCACCACCGCCCGATAGAGGTCCACAATTCGGCGCGGGGCGAGATTGCCAACCGCGTTCATCAAGCCACAGGCGCCGACGGCCAGCATCGGGAAGCTCAGCTCCTCCAGCCCCACGAACACCCGAAACTCGGCCCCAAGCCGGGCGCGCAGCGCGGTCACCAGCGCCAGATCGGTTGCCGCATGCTTGATTCCGACGAGGGTGGGGAGTCCCTCAGCGATCTCGGCGATGGTTTCCAACTTGAGGTCGACCGCGGCGCGGCCTGGAATGTGATAGAGAAGCAGCGGCAGGGCAGTGCGGCGGCCGAGGTCAAGGTAGTACTCCACCAGCCCTCGTTGAGGTGGACGGACGAAGTAAGGCGTAACCACGAGCACCGCCGCGGCCCCTGCCCTCTGCGCTCCCAACGTCAGCTCAATGGACTCCGCTTGCGACTGCGAGCCCGTCGCCGCGATTACCGGAATCCGCCCTTGCGCCGCCTTGACGGCCACCTCGACGAGTCGGTTCCGTTCCTGCAGCGTCAGCGTGCTCGGTTCTCCGGTGGTGCCGTTGACCACGATCCCGTGCGACCCCTCCCGGATCTGACGCTCAACGAGATTCGCATAGGTGCCATAGTCCACCTCGCCGTTGCGAAACGGCGTCACCAAGGGTGGGTAGGAGCCGCGCAGAAAGTCGGGTTCGAGCCTCAGCACGACCTACCTCTTTTCGAACAGCAGGAAGTACTGGTCGGGAAGGAACTGGAACTCCTGGACGAACTTGAATCCCGCTTCTTCCGCCTCGTTGATGGCTTGCGAGCGAGGGACATGCTCCTCGGGCGAGTGCGGATGGCGCGGGGCATTGGGGGCGTAGTCGATGATTGCAAGCCGACTGTGCGCTTTCAGGCCAGGGCTCATGGTGCGATAAAAATTGACTCGCTCGGCAATGTGATGAGTGGTGTCGCAAAAAAAAGCCAGGTCAACTGCATTCTTCGGCAACATCGGATCATCGTCACGGGAGACAATGGTCACAATGTTGCGCAGGCCTTCCTGCTCCGCTCGTTCTCGCAGGTAGCCTAGAACGTCCGCGGCTACGTCCACCGCGTACACCTTGCCGTCCGGCGCCACCTCTTTCGCGAAGCGCCTGCTGAAGTAACCGGTCCCCGCGCCGATGTCGGCGACCACATCTCCGTTCTTCAGCCCCAGCGCTTGGACCACTTCGTCCGGCTTCTGCCAGGAGGCTCTTTCAGGTCGTTCGAACCGCTCGATTCGATACGACAGCGGCCGCTCCTGACTCGGCGGCGGCATTCGCTCCTGATGATGTGCACACCCGCTCGAGACCAAGAAAAAGATCGGCAATGCATGCTTTGCGAGCTTGGCTGCCAGTTCCGGGTAGCTCATTCGTCGGCTCCTCCGCGGCGGCTCCGCTTCATACCCGAAACCGTCGATCCAATCACCACCCAGTGACTGATGCCGATTTTGTTTCACTCAGTGGAACATTCTCGACGACTGCAAGGGGCCTGGCCCTTTGGGGGGATGGCCGCGGCCGAAGATTCGTTGACAGAGAGAACTTTCTCTGCGTAGCTCGCGAGCCTCGAGGGATCACGGGCTCCAACGCAGTCCGAAGCCGATGGCCAAGGCTGCAGGAGGCAACGTGCGTATCGTCGTAGGGCTGGCCGGCTCGTCAGGCCCAATCTACGGAATCCGGACCCTGCAGGTGCTCAAGCAGGCCGGAGTGGAAACGCACCTCGTCGTAAGCGACGGGGCGAAGCGGACCATCCCGCTGGAGACTCGCTGGACTGTCGACAAGGTCGAGGCGCTGGCCAGCGTGGTGTACTCCAACCATGACCTAGCCGCCTCGATCAGCAGCGGATCATTTCCCACCGACGGGATGATCGTCTCGCCCTGCTCGATGAAAACCCTCGCGGGCATCGCCTATTCGTTCAGTCAGGACCTTTTGGTCCGAGCCGCCGATGTCACCTTGAAGGAGCGGCGCAAGTTGGTTCTCGTGCCGAGGGAGACGCCCCTTCACCTGGGCCATCTGCGCAACATGGTCCGGGCGACCGAGATGGGTGCGGTGGTCCTCCCGCCGGTGCCGGCTTTCTATCACCAGCCCGCCACCGTCGATGAGCTGATCGATCAGACGGTGGGGAAGATTCTCGACCAGTTTCACATCGAGCACGCGCTTTTTCGACGTTGGCGGACCCCGGAGGAAGCTTAGGCACGGAAAGGATGGCCGCATGCGGCCCATGACACCAAGGACTTCTCTCTTATCGCTGGCCATCTTCCTCGTGTCGGCCAGAGCTTTCGGCATTCCCATAAAGACCGGCACCGACGACTTTACCCTTAACGTCGACACCAACTTGCAACTGCGCTTGGAGGAGACTGGCGGAGGGCCGCCGCCGACTGCCTCGTCGGGTGCTGCGCCCAGCGGCCACTGGAACTTCGATATTTTCTTCCGACGCGCGAGCCTCACCTTTCGCGGAACGGCGTTCAAGATCTTCACCTATTACCTCAAGTTGGAAACCGGCAGGTTCGGGTTGCGCGGAAACCTCAGCGGCTCGTCGCAAATCCAAGACGCGTATATCGGGTATGTCCCGTTCAGGGATTTCAACATCGAGGGCGGCTTTTTGAAGACCCCTCTTTCGCGCCCAGCCGTCGACTCCTCGCCGCAGACCAACACCCTCGAAGGTGTGTCGGACATCCTGATGTACCCGAATGCTCGCGCCCAGCGCCAGATGGGGGTTCAGGTGCGGGGCCTACTCTTCAACCGATGGTTCTTGATCCGGGGCGGCATCTATGAAGGCGCGCGCAACGGTTACTCGGGTGGCAACGCGACCACCCCTCCGTTCCCGATCCCGGCCACCACCAATCCGAACGGTTGGCCAATGATCGGAGGCATGGCTCGCGTCAACCTGCTCGGCTATGAGACCGGATACACCTACCCGGGCATTTACCTCGATGGGATCTCGCGCCTATCCATCGGTGTTGGCGGGCAGTACCAATCGCGCTCAGGCGCAGTGAACAGAGACGGAACCATCAGCGACTACACCGCGCTCTCAGCCGATATTTTCGCGGACATCGCGCTCCCGGGCGACAGCGAGGCGGTCCTGAGTCTCGATGGCTACCACTTCGATTACGGATCCGGGGCGGCCAAGACCGGATATGGCGCCCATGGCGAGATTGGCTACCGATGGGGACCGATCGAGCCGCAAGCGAACGCCTATTGGTTCAACAGCGAAACCAAGGTGAACAGCTTCCTCAGACTGGCAGGAGGGCTGAACTACTTCATCAGGGGACACAACGCGAAGTTCATGTTCGAGTACCAGAACACGATTATGAACGGTGTCCTCCCCAACACGCCTGGACGCGCCCCAACGAAGTGGTTGCATCAGTTCCTGTTGCAGTTCCAGCTTCACGTATAGCTGCTCCGATCCGGCATCCGCTTCGCGGCGGCGGTGCCCAGCAGCGGTCTAACTCGCCTGGCGACATCTGGGGTGGGTTCCACTGATTGAAACAGCGAGCGACGCCGAAAAGTGCTCACTCCTGTGCCGGGCTGCAGCGCGCAGGGTCTCGGTTGACAGCGAGATCCGATGTCTGTGTAAGTAGCTACCACCTGCGGCAGCGAGGTGAGCATGGCACGACAGGCGACGCGCTCCGCCCAGGAGCTTGAGCAGTATCTGGCGCTGGTGCAGAGAGCCGGCCTGGATGCGCCCTGGGCCCGGCCAGGGCCGCTCCTCCAGTCGAAGCAGACGCGCGTCCAACCTTGTGTCTGGCGCTGGGCCGAGATCGAGCCACTGCTCAAGCGCAGCGCGGACTTCGTCGCGCCGGGCCAAGGCACCGAAAGGCGGATCCTTCGGCTTGCCAATCCGGGTGTCCCCGAGCGGACGAGCACGCACACCCTCTCGGTCGCCGTTCAGTACCTCCTTCCAGGCGAGGTTGCTCCGGCGCACAGCCACTCGCCGAATGCGCTTCGCTTCATGATGCGAGGACAGGGCGCTTATACGACGGTGGAGGGGGACAAGTGCCTGATGAAGCCCGGCGACCTGGTGCTTACGCCCACTCCGATGCTGCACGATCACGGGAATGAAGGAAGCGAGCCGGTCATCTGGTTCGACGGCCTCGACTCGCCGATCGTGCGCTACCTCGAAGTGCTTACCCTGCAGCGGCATGACGAGGAACAACAACCAGTCGGGAAGCTCGTCGGGCTGTCCGAACGCTGCTTCGGCACCGCGGGATTGCGCCCCGTCAGATCGTCCGCAGACGTCCGGCCTGGGCGACTCATCCACTATCGGTGGCAGGCGGCGTACGCCGCACTTCTTCAACTCGCTGAGGTGGAGACGAACCCGTTCGACGATGTGATCCTGGAATACGTCGACCCAACGACGGGGCAATCCATCTTCCCCACCATGGGATGCTATCTGCAAATGGTCCGCCCCGGAGTCCACACACGGGCGCACCGCCAGACGAGCAGCGCCGTCTACCACGTCGTTCGCGGTGCCGGATGCACTGTGATCGACGGGGGCCGCCATGATTGGAAGACGGGAGACTTCTTTGTCGTCCCCCCTTCGGCTCGACACGAGCACGCGAACGAGGAAACCGATCCAGCGATTCTTTTTTCTCTGCAGGACGTACCCCTGCTCCGGGCTCTTGGATTGTATCGGGAGGAAGGGCAGGCGTGAGCGGAACCCAAAGAGCGCCCACAATTTGGGCGGCTTGCGCCGTGCTCGCCGCGCTGGTGGCGCCGGCGATGGCGAATGCTGATGCGGGGCCGTCCTCGCAGGAGAAAGCAGTTTTCGCCAGTCCCGCGCCCGGCAGCGCGGTAGGGCTTCTCAGCGAAGTCATCAAGGAGAAAAAACTCGACGAGCGCAACGGTCTTCTCCTCGAGGTCAAGTACTTCGACCCGGCGGCGACGGAGCAAGCCGTGATCCTCCGGCGCGTCGACGCCGGGATTTTCCCGGTGGTCTCAGCGGCGCGGGTGAATCTGGTCGGGGAAAAAATCCGACTCTTCGCGCCGGCGCTGATCAATCACAACTCGGTGGTGTTGCAGAAGGGATCCACGGCCAGCCGCCTCTCGGATCTCAAGGGAAAGCGGATCGGAACGCTGGACCGCATTTCCATGACCTACACCAGCTTGGCGACGATCGCGAAGATGCAGGGCCTCGATCTGGAGCGGGACTTCAAGCTCACGCTCTCTCCTCCGCCGGTATTGATGGGTCTGTTCAGCCGTGGAGAGCTGGATGCGTTGGTGATCTACGAGCCGCTGGTGACTCGCCTGGTGAGCGAAGGGCACCGGGAATTGATGCGCTTGAATCCCTTCTGGCGGGAGCAGACCGGAGAACCGATGGTGGCGCTGGCCATCGGAGCCCACGAAGATTGGGTCGCGTCCCACCCCTCGGTGGCCCGCAAGCTGTTTCGAACGGTGTTGGATGCGGCCGCCCTCATTCAGGCCAACCCCAAGGGCATTGCCGAGGAGCACCGACAGTCGCTGATGATCCAAACGGACCAACAGCTGGGCCGCCTCGCGGAGCGGATCGGACAGTTCTACCCGGCGCGATGGGATCCCGCCCTGATCGCAAACATGAACTCGCTGCTGAAGAAGAACGTCGAGCTCGGCCTCCTTGCGGCAATGCCAAAAGATGAGATCTTCGTCATCCTCAAGTGAGGGCGCCCAAGCCGGGTCGATCTGGCAGCGCTGGCCAGCCCTGGTCTATCTCGCCTCGCTTTTGACCATGCTCGTCGTCTGGCATGCGATCGCGAGTTTTTTCCCGCCGACGCTTTTGCCAGGACCGATCCCGGTCTTCCAAAGGGTGTGGAGCATCATGCTTTCCGGCCAGTTCCTCCTCCACATGGGTGCGACCATGCTGCGGGTCGCGACCGGTTTTCTTGCCGCCTTCTTGGTCAGCATCGGTCTGGGAATCTTCATGGGCGTGAACCGCACCGCCGAGCGTTTCTTCGAACCGGAAATCGTGGTGGGGCTCACCGTCCCAAGCCTCGCCTGGTCGGTGATCGCGCTGATGTGGTTTGGCATCTCGGAGCTCGCCCCGATCTTCACCATCTTCGTCGTCCTCCAGCCGGTGATCACGGTGAACATTTGGCAGGGGACCAAGGCCTTGGACCACGAAGTGATCGAGATGGCACGTGCCTTCCGGGCTGGTCGACCGATGGTGATCCGCGACGTGGTGATCCCTCAGCTGGTCCCCTATCTTCTGGCGGCGACCCGGTTCGGCCTCTCGCTCGCCTGGAAGGTCACGGTGATCGCGGAGTTACTGGGCCTGTCCAATGGGATTGGCTACATGATCCATTATTCGTTTGGGATCTTCTCAATGCTCGATGTTTTCGCCTGGACCATCGCCTTCACCCTGGTGATGCTGGCGCTGGAGTATGGATTTCTGAAACCCTTGGAGACGCGGATCACCGGCTGGCGCCGGGCCGTGGCGCTTTGATTTTGCAGATTGCGCTCCGCGGAATTCACAAGGAGTTTCCCCGCGAAAACGGGGGCAGCTTGGCGGTGCTCCGCGATGTCACCCTGACCGTGGGGGCGGGGGAGTTTTGCTGCGTCGTGGGATCCTCGGGATGTGGAAAGTCCACCATCCTGAACATCGTGGCTGGGCTCACCCCCCCAGACTCGGGCGAAGTGCTCGTCGACAATGCCCGCGCTGACTCCACCCAGATGCGAATCGGCTACGTGTTTCAGAAACCGCGCCTACTCAATTGGAAGAGCGTGCGCGAGAACGTGGCGTTCGCTTTGAGAGCGTCTGGCGTTTCCGCGTCCGAAGCTCGGGCGCGCGCCCGCCACTACTTGGATCTGGTCGGACTTTCGCAATTCGAGCACGAATTTCCGCTCTCGCTCTCGGGGGGAATGCAGCAGCGGGTAGCGATTGCACGGGCGCTCGCGATCGAGCCGGATCTGCTGCTGATGGATGAGCCGTTCAGCCACTTGGATGAATTGACCGCTCGCGTGCTCCGGTCCGAGCTGCTTCGGATCTGGCAACAGGCGAGAAAGCCGGTGATGTTCGTGACCCACAACGCCCTGGAGGCGGTCTACCTGGCCGACCAGGTCCTCATCCTCAGCGGTCGCCCGGCCACGATCCAAAAGAGCCTTCGGGTGAGCCTGCCCCGCGATCGAGAGATGGAGGATCCACGGCTGGCGCTGCTGCAGCGGGAGATCCTCGATGGCTTGGGGATCAGCGGCGCCAACGGCTCACTGCCTAGGTAATCGGTTCGTCGGTTACGGTATTCGAGAGCAGGCCGATACCACCGACCTCGACCTCGACGACATCGCCTGGAATCAGGAATCGAGGCGGATCGAAGCGAGCTCCCGCGCCGGTTGGCGTCCCGGTGGCGATGACGTCTCCCGGCTTGAGCGTGGTGAAAGTCGAGATGTAGGCGATCAGATCCGGGATCGAGAAAAGCATGTTCGCGGTGATGTCGTCCTGGCGGAGCTCGCCGTTGACGCGAGTCACTACCCGGATGCCGCCAAACTCATCAAACTCGTCGATGGTCGCCATCCAGGGGCCGATCGAGCCGGAACCATCGAAGTTCTTCCCGGGGGTGACGTTGAACTTCCCGTGACGGAGCCAATCCCGGATGCTGCCTTCGTTCATACAGGTCAGCCCGGCCACGTGCGTGAGCGCCGCTTTTGGCGGAATCCGGCGTCCTCGCTTGCCGATGACCACGGCGATCTCGCCCTCGTAGTCCAGCTGCGCAGATTCCGGCGGCCTGCGCAGCGGGACCCGGTGCCCGACGAGTGAGTCGGGAGCGCGCATGAAGATGCTCGGGTATCGAGGCCGCTCCGATCCATCTCGATATTCCTGGTTTCGGTCGCGGTAGTTCACGCCGACGCAGATAATTTTTTCTGGAACCGGGATTGGCGGGAGGAAGGCAATCTCGTCCAGTGCGTGGTCCGGCGAGTGGCTCGCAGCAACTTCAGCGGCGCGGGTCAGATCCTGCCCCTCGAGTAGGTCGCGCAACAGCGGATGCCCCGGGGCCAGCCGCTGCCCTAAGTCCAGAACGCCTCCTCGCACCAGGGCGCCGTAGCTCGCCTTTCCGCGGGACACGAAGGAAAGGAGCTTCATGAAGCGTTCTCGCGACCGCGACCTTCTCGCGCGAGGACATGCTGGTGGAGGTTGTTTTTCTTCAAACTCACCGCGGGATCGATCTCCTGGATTTCGAGGGAGATCCCCAAGGGCGAGCTTTGAAAGAGCGGCTCCAGGAATTTGCAAAGCTCCGCGAATACCTCGTCGGCCACTTTGCGCCGCGTCTCCAGGTCTCGCCCATGCCGGATCCGCAGCACCACATGCACGAAAGCGTTGTCCGGGTGGCCGTCTGCGATTCGGTAGCAGGATCGCTCGACGGCGCGAGTCCGCGTCCCGCCGATCGGGAACACGCCGGTGCGCAGCGCCGCTTCGTGGACCCGGTCGACCAGATTTTGAGGCCCGACTTTTTCGCGAATGTTGGCGGAGTATTCAACGGTGATGTGTGGCATGTCATCCTCCCATGGCGTCCTTCAGGGCGCGTTCGATGTCCCTGGCGGCCGCTTGAGTCACCCGAATCAGCGCGGCCTGCCGCGAGTCTTCGACGCGGGACGAGATCGTCGCCACGCTCACCGCGGCGATCGGATGCCCTCGCGGATCTTTGATGGCGACGCCAATGCCTGAGACTTCCTTGATGACATGGCCCTCGGCGAGGGCGTACTTGCGAACCCGCGCCTGATGGATCTCGCGCCAAATCCGGGGAGCCCGCACCGCCTTGAACCGCGCGAGCCGATCGGCATTGACCTTCAGAATCTGGTCGATCTCGCTGTCCGGCAACACCGCGAGCAGAGCGAGACTGCCCGATCCAACGCCCAGCGGCCGGCGGCTGCCGACTTCCATGGTCAGTGCCTTCACCGGGTAGCTGCCGCTCACGCGGTCGGCGCAGACCGCCTCGGGGCCACTTCGCACCGTGAGAAAGGCGGTGTCTCCCGTGGTTTCGGCGAGCTTCTCGACTATCGGCCGGGCAACTCGGGTGAGCTGGAAGCTGTGAGCCGCTGACCAGCCGAGAAAGACCAACTCGGGCCCCAGGCGGAAGGTCCTCGCCTCGGGAGAGGTCTCCACCAGGCCTTGATCGCGCAACGCGGACAAGATCCGCGAGGTGGTCGGTTTGCTTAGCTGCACCGCCCTCGCCACGTCCGAGAGCCGCAGCTCCCCGGCACCGGCGGCCGCCAGGGCCTTCAAGATTCCGACGCTTCGTTCCAAGCTCTGCATACGTTTGCCTTGCGTCCTTGGCCGCTCGCTCCCTTGCGCTACTTTGACCGGGTCGGGCGCCCCGCGATCGCGCTTGGGTTCAGGGCACGCCGGGGTACCATCCCTCGCAGGTATTGGTCGATCGCCTCGACTGCCTGCCTAAAGAACAGCTGATAAGCATCGCGGGTGACGAATCCCATGTGGGGCGAGAGCAGCGCGCTCTCGCACGAACGGAGGGGATGTTCTTTAGGAAGTGGCTCGACGTCGTAAACGTCAAGGGCGGCCCCGGCGATGCGATTCTCCTTTAGCGCTGCAACCAGTGCCGCTTCTTCGATCAATGGACCGCGAGCGGTGTTGATCAAGTACGCGGTGGGTTTCATCAGTGACAGCTGCCGCGAAGTGATGATGTGGCGGGTGCGGTCCGAAAGCCGCAGATGGACGCTGACGATGTCGCTTTCGCGGAACAGCTCGTCTAGGGAAACGCGGTGAGCGCCGCAGGCGCCCGCTCGCTCCTCGTCCAGAGTCGGTCCCCAAGCGAGCACCCGCATCCCAAGGAACTTCCCGAACGCCGCGATCCGGGTGCCGATCCGACCCAGGCCGGCAATGCCCAACGTCTTGCCCGACAACTCGACTGCCAGCCCCGTCTGCCATCCGCCCTCCCGCATTGCCCGATCCTCCTGCGGAATGCGCCGAGCTAGGGCGAGCAATAGGGCCATGGTGTGCTCGATCGCCGAAGCTCCCGAGCCTTCGGTTTCGGTGACCAGAATTCCGTGAGCGGTCGCCGCTTCTACGTCTACGTGACCTGAGTTCCGGCCCGTCAAGGCGAGCAGCTCCAGAGAAGGGAGTCTTTCCAACAGCGAGGCAGGAAAACGCGTTCGCTCTCGGATCGGAACCACGATCTCGTATTGCCGGAGTCGGCGCACCAAGGCTTCATCATCCGGCGGCGTGTCTCGGAAAGCGTCGATGCTGACGCGTCCGGCCAGGTCCGCCCAATAGGGAAGGGAAAGAACGACCTGCTGGTAGTCATCGAGAACCGCGATCCGCTTCATGACGATGTCGGGCCGGCCGCTCCCCGAACCGGGGCCTCGCCGCTTAACACCCGTTCCTCGATCAGCCGACGAAGCGCGGCGCGATCGATCTTGTCTCCCCGCAACGGCAAATCGACGACCAACTCCAACCGCTCGGGAAGCTTGAACGAGGCGATGCGTTGGGCGCGCAGATATCCGACCACGTCGTCCAGGGTCACAACCTCGCCCTCTTTGGGCACCACCACGGCACAGGCGCGCTCCCCCAAAAACGGGTCTGGAAACCCCACCACACTCGCCTTGCGGATCTTCGGATGGCCGCTCAGAAGCGCTTCGACCTCGCCGGGCTGAATGCTCTTGCCGCCCCGGCGGATGAGATCTCGCTTTCTCCCAACGATCACCAGGTTACCGGAAGCGTCGTATCGGCCGAGGTCCCCGGTCTTGAACCATCCATCCTCGGTCCACACCGCGCGGGTGGCCACTTCATCGCGGAAGTACCCGCTGGCGCAGCAGGGGCCTCGTCCCCAGATCTCGCCCGCATCGCCCCGGAGGACCTCCTGGCCCGCATCGTCGACGAGGCGGAGCTCGGTACCTCCACGCGCCCGGCCGACGGAATTAAGCCGCACTTCCAAAGGGTCACTGGGAGAGGGCACCGTCCACCCCCCAAAGTCCATCGCTCCGTAGCCGGAGAGGACAATGCCCGAAGTACTGGCCTCTACCCGAGCGGCGGCGGCGGGAGGAAACGACATGCCGGTCGTGTACCAGATCCTCACCCGGTCGAGGGCCTCGCGGGACCACCTCGGGTGCTCCAACAAGGACATGATCTGCGTGGGAACGCCGCACACGATCGTCGGGCGAACGCGAGCTAGGACGTCGAGCACCGGGCCAGGCTCGAATTTGTCGACCAGGCACGCAGCGGCGCCGACGATCGGTGCGGCAAAAAGCGGGATGATGCTCGGCCCAATTCCCTGGCTGAGCGCGACGATGACGTCGTCCTCGCCGAGGTTCAACAGCTCCACCTGCGCCTCGGCTCGCCGGAGCCAGGCCGAGATTCGAAACTGCGCGAACTTGGGAATTCCGGTGCCGCCGGAGGTGGGAAGGATGACGGTGGCATCCACTGGCGGCCGTTCGGGGATCGTCGGAGCCGATGGCTCGCCCCCCCGGCGAATCACCTCCTCCAGCCATGTCCCAACGGCGGGTGGCGCATCGCCCAAGACGACCACCCGCGGCTGTTCGCGCAGCTGCGTGAGCAGGCTGCGTGCCGCGCCGAGGTAATCTCGGTCGCGCAACCGGTCCGGGATGATCAGGGCGGCGGGGGCTACCCGGTCGAGGATGTTGTGCAGCTCCCACTCGCGCAAGCTGGCCGCGATCGGAAGCCAGATCAGTCCGGCCCGTTCGCAGGCGATCCGCAGCAAGTACAACTCTGGGCAGTTGGGGAGCCAGCAGCCGACGACCTCTCCGGGCTGAGCGCCCAGCGCGAGCAGACCACGCGCCAGTTGTCGGCTGACGTCAGCGGCTTGGTGCCAGGTGAGGGATCGCCGGTGATCCGAAAGGGCTAGGTGCCCACCTCGAACGCGAGCCTGGCGATCCCAGTGCTCCGCAAACGACCTTTCAACGCTAGCCATTGCCCGCGCGGCGAAGCGCTTCGAAAACGTCGTGGTAGCCAACGCCCGGCAACTCCGAGGGAAGCTCGCGCACGATGCGCATCGCGTAGGGCGAGGAGAGTCGCACGCCCACCGGCGTTCGCACCCAGAGCGTCTCGGCATCCGGGAATGCGTCAGGTCGGCGATCGAGGATCGCCATCGCGTGACGCAACCCATACTTGCGAGGCCCGGGCGTTAGGTCGACCAGAATCAGCGGAATCGGAACGCCCTCTTTCAGCTGCTCTTTGCTCCGAACAAATGTTTCCCAAACGCGCCGCTGACCCTGCATTAGGTTCTCCTCGTCCTAGTCATGCTGATAGGTGTAGCAAGCGTCCGAGTCGTCGACGACCTTCTCCATGTCGCCCACGGAGACGCGCTTGGCGATCGGGTGGATTTCCCCGTCCGCCAGGCCGAAGGCGCGAATGGCATTGGCGTTCACCATCACCTCGGCTCCAGCGTTCGCGAGTTGCTGGATGTACCCGAGATGGTTGCGCGGGGCGGCCGATTTCGGAACTCCGAGTCGCTTGGCCAACAGGCTCCGTTGCTTGTCGGTAAAAGGCGTCGCTTCCAGGCCCGTTTTCCGTGCGCTGATTCGCAGCGCGCCGACGCTCTGATCGTCGAAGAGAATGGCCACCTCATCTCCTGCCTTGAGCGCGTCTGCCGCTTCGTCGAGGATCTCGGTCAGCTTGGGATCGTTCGGCGTCACAGCGCTCACCAGGTGGACCGACTTTCGCGCCTGCTTGGCGTCCCCGACCGGTGGAGCAGAGGTCGGTTGCTGAATTCCCAAGAGGGATCTGACCACTGCCCTGGCCGACTCGCCGGTCCAATCCCCCTCGCCGGCGGTTCGTCCAACCATCTGGCCTTTCTTGTCGACCAAAACCGTGGCAGGGCAGCCGAGCACGCCGAAGACTTTCTTCGCCTGATCGGCATCCATCACCGCGATCGGGACCGAGATGCCGTGATGCACTCGGAAGTCCTCGACATCCGGGGGAGCGTCTCCGAGATCGATCGCGATCATCCTCAGCCCTTGCCCATGAAACTCGCGCTGCAGCGCTGCGACAGCGGGAACCTCCCGCCCACAGGGCCGTCAATTGGCCAGGAAGAATTCAACCAACACCGCCTTGCCGCGAAGATCAGATACTCGGATCGGCCGCCCATCGGCTGTTAGCAGAATCAAATTCCTTGGAAGAGGCGCCGCGATCCGCCGTATCCTCATCGCGGAGAACGGGTCTTTGCCCTCGACAGCGGCTTCGATGGATGAAGACAGCATCGAGAGCAGGCCGGCGCAGCAAACCATCGGCAGGAACCAGCGAAAGCTGCGAACACCCATCTGCGACTCCTTTGTTCACCCCTTTGTCCCAAGCGCCGGGCCTCGTCGGAAGGCCGGGCTCACTTCTGTCCGGCCGGGGCCCCGTCCGCGCCTTGATCTTTGAATCCGTAGGCTCGCCAGTTTTGTAGAACTCGTTGCCGCACCGCCTCCGGGAACATGCAGTTGAAGGTGGCCCTGACTGGCACCTCCCACTCTCGCGACCAATCCGGAGGCCAGGTGCAATCGAACCCCACGGTGGCTCCGCGCTTCGCGAGGCGCTCATCCTGGCTGTAGCAGGGAGTCAAGGTGTTCGCGCCGCCCTCGTAGTGGACCACGTGGATCCCCCTGCCGGGATGGCACTGGGTGGCGAACGCGTGCATCACCGCTTCGAAGTTGAACGGATCGACGTCTGTTTCCACGACGAAAATTTTTGAGAGGAGGGCGCGGCGCGAAGTGAGGATTTCGACGATCTTGCGGCAAACCTCGGGGCCACCGCGGTCCACGCAGACCACCGCGGCGTGCACCGCGCATTCCGGCGGTACGTAGACGTCGACTGCCTCGATCCCATGCCTTGCGAGTCGCCGCTTGATGCTCAAAGCTCCGCTCATCGAGGTGATGGTGGTGCTGTCGTCCTTGTAGCCGGTCGCATCCACGGTGAGGATCGGGCGCTTTCGGTGGGTAATCGCGTTCACCCGACAGAGGATCCCGTTTCCCATCTCACCGGTCCGATACCCTGGGTATTCCCCATAGGGACCTTCGAGCGAGACCCGATCCGGCAGGACCTCCGCTTCGAGCACGATCTCGGCCCGGGCCGGAACCAATAAATCGTTGGTCTCACAGCGAACCAGCTCCACCGGCGCGCCCCGCATGCCGCCTGCGAGTTGGCTCTCGTCGGTGCCGAGGGCGACGGTGGCTGCCGCCGCCAGGTGGCACATCGGGTCCGCGCCGATCGCGATCGCGATCGGCATCGGCTCGCCTTTGGGAAGGTAATGGTCCTGGAAGATCTTGCCGAGGTGGCTGGTGGGACGCGGGAATCCGGTCAAGGTCCTCGGGCCGTGCACCATGAAGCGGTAGATTCCCCAGTTGGTCCATTTGCTCGCCGGGTCGCGCGACACCACTAAGTCCCAAGTCCCAAGGTAGCGTCCGCCGTCGCCCTCGTGGAGCATCGGCGACGGCAGCTTAAAAACGTCTACCTCGTCGCCGCGCAGGATCACTTCCTTGCATGGCCCGGTCTTGACCTCCACCGGTGGAATCAGCTCTTGCTCACGGCGCTCGTATTCGCGGTAGATCTGCTTCACGGTGGCGTCGGGCTTGAGGCCGAGCGAGATCGCCACTCGTCGCCAAGTCGCGAGCGGGTTGACGAAGACGCTGTGCTCTTCCGGGTAATCTGCGATTTTAGTGAACCACAGCGCCGGGCCGTCGCGCTCGCAGGCGAGCCGGCTGATCGCTCCCAGCTCGAGATCCCAGCTGACCTTCTCGTTGATCACCACCAGGTCGCCCGAAGCGCGCAGAGCCTCGATGAACTCGCGGTTGTCTTGCCAGATCATCAACAGCTCCTTCTCGGGGAGTAAAACCTCTGCTCTGGCAGCATTGGATCGCTGTACACACCATGGAACGGACTGTCAACGCGACCTCAGGGCGGCCTGGCCGACAGCGCTCGAATCACAGCGGAATTCGCCTCGGAGGCCCGTTTCACCACGTGGAACTTTTAGTTCGAGCACTCGCGTCAGGAGCGAAGTGCCTTGAGGATCGCGGTCCAGGCCGCAAGCCGCTCCGGCGCCGGCCTCGGATCCTCAAACTCGATGCCGTGGGTGATCCGCGCACCCGGCTCGAGGTCCTCTCGCGCTTGGTCCTCCAGCACCTCTTCCACCGTCGCTTCGAAGCTCGCGAGCCCGGGCAGGTCCGTTGAAGCCTGGTGCTCGTGCGCTCGGGCCTTGACGTAATAGGCCATGCCGGCCTGGATCAGGCACAAGGTGAGGCGACCAGAGCGGCGCAGGTTATTCGAGGTTCTGCTGGCTCCGTAAGTCGCCAGGCGCAGCCTCCGTGGATCCATGGCCACCACCTCGCCATAGGAGAGGAGGGCCGGATGCGCCCATCCTTGCGCATCGACCGTGGTGATCAGAATCGCCTTGCCCGTCCTCGCGGGAAGATCGCTTGCGTCCAGCAGCGAAAGCAGCGTTCCCGGCAACTCATTTCCCAAATGGCGCGACATCAATGCGCTCGATGAACTCGGTGCGCCTCAGCCCTCCCTAGTTGACGGGCGGCGGGCGCGGAGGAGTGACTTGCGGCTTGCTGCCGTCGGACACGAAATCCCGCGGGAAGACCATGATCGAGTGGCTGGTGGTATCACCGGCGCCGTACTCGCCGTTCTTTTCATCCACGTAGACCGCGCGGGGGCTGGTGAGCTGGGTCTTGGTGCCGCGGATCAGTTTCCTCGGCGGAACGTCACCGCCGTCGGTCCGCTTCCAGACGGCCAGGAACCCCGGGTTGTCGTAGATGAATTCTTGAGGGAGGCCGCGATCGGCGAGCACCAACTCGTCGCGCTGGGTGTCGAGCTGGATTTGCCTCGGCCGCAGCATCCCGGTCTGGGGTCCGCTGATGACCCGGATCGGAGCCACGTTGCCGCTGTCCGTCCGACGGAAGACGAGCAGCGCCGGCTTCGGTTTCACCCCTTCGTCCAACTGCTTCGCGTCCTCGCCCGGTTTGCCTTCGTCAGAGAGGATGATTTCGTCGTGCACTGGATCGACGACGATGCCTTGCGGGCTTTTGATCCCGGTCAGCGGCCCGACGATTTCGCGCACCGGCGCCACGTTGCCGTTGGCGGTACGCTCGAAGACCAGGATGCTCAAGCGCGTGTCGTTCGAGACGATGAGCTCATTGTGCTTGTTATCGACGGCGACGCCCTGCGGGGAATGCAGGTGCGTCAGCGGGCCCTGGATCACGCGCTTCGGGGGAGTGTTCCCACTCTGGGTGCGCCCGAACACCAGGACCGCGGCGGCAACGTTGCTGGGCATGATGACTTCATCATTCGGAATGTCGATGTACACTCCATGGAGGCTCCGGCTGATTCCCGTTTTCTGACCCTCGAGAACTCGAAGCGGCTCTACCTGCCCGTTTGCGTGCCTGGCGAACACGGCCAGGCGGGGGTGGCTCACTCAATTGGCCACACCGATTTCGTCTCGCTCCGGATCGACGTAGATGGCGCCCGGGTTGCCGATCCCGGCCGCAATCCGGCTCCTGCTGGGAGAGATGACCCGCAGCGGCTTGACGTTGCCGCTCGCACCGCTGGCGTAGGTTGTAATCGTGTGGTTGCTCCAATTGGCGACGAGGACCTCGTGGTGAGCGGTGTCAACGAATACGCCGCTCGGATCGCTTAAGCCGGTGTTCTCGCCCTGGATCACTCGGACCGGGGCGACGTTCCCCTTCGCCTTCTGATCGAAGAACAACAGAGCGTTGGTGGGGCTGCCGTTGGCTACGACGATCTCGTGGCGCTCGGAGTCGATGAAAATCGGCTTGGCGTTGTCGAGCTTGGTATTCGGTCCTTGGATGACGCGCAGCGGAGCCGCGTTTCCTTTGGCGGTGCGCGCGTAGACGGTAATGGAAGGCAGGTGCGTCTCGCCCACCGGCAAGCCACTGGTCGGATCCTTCGTCACCTGATGGCCGAGGTTTGCCACGTAGACCTCATTGGCTTTGGCATCGACGAAAATTCCGTGCACGTTGGCCAGCTGCGTCGCCGGACCTTTGATGGTGCGCTTTGCGGTGGCGTCCCGATCGAGGTCGGTATTCGTCGTTCGGGCGAAGACGCTGATCTGGTTGCGCTTCTGATGAGTGACGAACAACTCGTCGTTCGTCAGGTCAAGCGACATCCCCCACGACCGGCTGAACCTCAGCTGCGGTCGCCTACCGTCAATCCGGCGGATCGGCGCGACGTTGCCCGAGGCGGTGCGCGGATAAACAGTGATCAGATCCGCGATGTCGTTGCCGACATTCATGATCTCGTTGTGGACCGGGTCGATGATCACTTGCCCTGGGAAGGTGAGAAACGTCTTGGTGCCGCCGATTTCGCGCAACGGCGCGACCACGCCTTGGGCGGAACGGCTGTAGACCTGAAGCGTTTCCTGGGCATCGTTTCCGACCAGGATCTCGTCGTGCTGGACGTCGACAAAGAGGGTGTTGAAGTTCGGATCCTGATCCTTGATGACCCGCAGCGGCGGCACGTCGGTGGCTCGCGCCGGGGAGATGTCCAAAGCGACCAAGGCACAGGCCGCGAGGGCCAACCCGCGCAGTCTCGATAAACCCATCCTCGACATACCTACCGCCTTCAGGGCAATCGTCTGCATCGTATAGGACCGAGTCAAGAGGGCCCGTCAAGAAAAAACGGCCCAACCCGGCCCGGTCGAGCGTCGTCGTTACATCAGGTGAAACAATGCAGCTACTTGGAGTCCGATGCCGGCGCGAGGCTGGCGATCGTCAGAAGCTTGTAACCGCCCTCCACCTTGACCGAGAGCCTGTTCTGCTCTCCCACCGGCATGCTCAGTTCCATCGGCTCGGCTTTGTCGACGGCGGTTCCTTTTGCCCGTTGGCTGGCTGAAGGCGTCAGTGCCCAGCGCTGATGCTGACCGTGGAGTGTTGTAGAGCGCGCAATTCCTTCCACAGCCGAGCAAAGATCAGCACATGTACCACCCCGATGGCGGGAACGTAGAAGTTGATGATGTACCAGTTGCCGCCCATCGGATACGTCACTAGCCGGTTGGACGCCGCCACGAACGAGGCGTACAGCCAGTCGAGACTGGTAACCACGTTGACCAGCCACGCCACCGCGATTGCTCCCGGCAGCTGGGAACGCAGAAAGAGCACCGCGAGCAGGGCAAGTACTGCCGACACCAGATCGCCGTAGGCAATCGCAGCCATCGCATCCTTCGGAACGGAGTCGCCAATCTGGCCCGGTGCGAACGCCGACGATGGCAAGTAGCGGAGCGCGTGGAAGAGGAACAAGGGCACCAGCGCCGCGGGCGCCGGAAGCTTGTTCAGTGCCGGCACCAGATACCACCTGGCCACCATGACACAAAGCACCAGCGACATGGTGAATTGCACCGCGAACAAAGCAGTCGGAGTCATTGGGGGAGACTTAAGTCCTGAGCCAGTCCAGAGCCGCTTGCCGATCGACGAACCACCTGGTCGGGAATATCGCCGAGCCTTCACGCTCTTCGGTACCCGCCTTCGGAAATCCCGCTGGGATCTGGAAGGCGAACTTTCGGACGCCGGCTCCTCCATATCGAGGAATGATGTGATCGTCGCGCCAGCGCATCACATCCGGACCGAAACGATGGCGAAACTCAGTGGCGTCGATAAACAGGCATCGGGGTTTGACCCTTTCTGCTTCGCTCACGAAGAGGCACAGGGTGGCCATGAACCCGCCGTCCGCCATCGTCGCGGTCGATGTCAGCCACTTGAGCTCGAGCAGATCGGGACCGTGCTGGAGAATGATTCCCCATTCATTGTTTGCGACCTCTTTTGCCATGGATTTTCCCCCGCCGTCGGATCTAATTGAGGCAGCGCTTTTCCGGCGAGGGCGGATACTCCGAAGCTGGGAATCCAAAGTCAATTAGGCACATTTTTGTTACTCGGTATTTGTTGGGGATCCCGTGGACAGCGAAAACCCGGTCGACCGCGTGGAAAAAATAATGCACATCATCGCCGGCAAATGGAGGCCTGGGATCATTTACGCTTTGGTCACCAAGGGCCCGCTTCGATTCGTGGAGCTTCGGCGAGAGCTTCCCAAAGTCACCCAGCGAATGCTCACCCAACAACTGCGCGATCTGGAGCGTCACGGATTGGTCGAGCGTACCTTCTACGAGGAGATTCCGCCCCGCGTTGAGTACGAAGTTACCCCGATGGGGCGAAGCCTCGATCCGATCTTCAAAAGCATTTGCGATTGGGCAGGCAAGAATTTTCCCTCGATCGACAGAGCACGCGAGCAGTACGACAACAAGACAAGTGCTAGATAGCGTGTATCGGCCCCTCCCACTCCAACGTCCGAGGTATCGTCGGCGGAGTGCTCTACGACTCGACCGAATAGTGTTCGGCCGAGTGCCCGCGCACCGCAGTCAAGCCTTGAAGAAGTGGGCCATTAGTCGCGCCAAAAAATGCGGCCAGAGCAGCGCGATGATGCCGAAAAAGTACGCGCTGACCAGGATCGCGCTGCCCAAGAATATGAAAGAGTCGCTAAACCTCTTGTTCGGCAACCTGGTGTACGCCCAGATCAAGCAGGCCAGAAGCGCGAAATGATCCACGCCGGCGACCGCTCCGAAAAGGAGCAACGGGTGGGTCATTCGACCTTCGTAAATCAACAGCTGCAATTGGTGGAAGCCGGCGCGGATGAAGTTTGAAACAAAGAGGTTGTAGGCGTTCCACTCGGTGGCCATGGCGATGCCAATCGCATAGCCCCATTTGCTGCGTCGACGGCTCAGCCAAGCAACGGCGACATAGATGAGCGATTGGAAGAGATGGAGCCGCAATACCTCGCGTTCGAAGTACCCCGATGTCAGCAACACCCCGATGAACCCGGCGCAGAAGACGTAAATCCCGCCGAGCACCTTGGAATCGGTGGACTTGGCAAGGTTTGTGTTTGGCACGAAGGGCTTACGACACGAGCTCTCGACGATTGCCAGGTTCGGGTTCAAACGGCGCATGTCTTTCCGCGCTACCCAACCCCTTCGCAGTGGGTCAATTCCATGACGTGCAGACGACGGGCGGAATCCTAAACATGAGTAGCGCCCGGGACGTTACCTTCAATGCCTTTGCCGGTTGCGGCGGTGGTGAGCCCGGTTTACAAGCGTCGGCCGCGCCCTCGCCGGATGTGAACGTGCGAGGATTCGTCAGCGGCGTTCTCTACAACGTCTCCGAATAGCCCTCAGGGCTCCGCCAAGGCTCTAAGCTTTTGACCCATTGGGTGGCCCCTCCCCTTCCAGTAAGCTGATGCTGGAGGTCGCGTGGACGGCAACCGACTGGAACGACTCACCCGGCCGATCGCAGTGGCGCTCTGGCTGGTGGTGGCGGCAACCGTGGTGGTGGACCGATCGCACTCTCCCCGGCTTCCATACTGGGCCGTTTGCTGGGGAATCGGATTTCTCGGTTGCCTCATTACCTCGTTGACTCGCACCGGGCCTTCTTGGGCTCTGCCCGCGATCGCGATCCAGGGTGTGTCGGTCGGCGCCATGACCGCCCTGCTGGGCAACGGGTTCGAGGGGCTTCTTTTGGTGCCGATCGCCCTGGAGCTGTGGTTTCGGCTTCCTCGCATTCTCGCCGCATTCGCGGCCCTGGCGGTCACGGTGCTGTTTGCCGAAGGCGTAGCCATTCACATGGGCGCCTGGTCCGTGTGGATGTTGGCGCTCCCTTACGCCGCGATCCAAGTGTTGGTGCTCGCGGCCATCGTCGCCTTCGAGCGCGAGAAAGCGCTTCGAACCGAGCTCGCCAGCGCGCACCAGGAATTGCAGGCGCTAGGGCCCGTCCTCGAGGAAGGAAGTCGAAACGCCGAGCGGGTGAAGCTATCTCGCGAGCTCCACGACGCCACCGGCCATCGCCTGACGGCGTTGGCGCTGCAGCTCGAGGTAGCGTGTCACGCGGCGGATGGCGCAGTCCGGGCGCGGATCGAAACCGCTCAGCGAGTGGTCCGGGAGCTGATCGACGACATGCATCGCATCGTGCACGCCACCGATCTCACCGACAGCGAGGGGCTGACCGCCGCCTTGCGCGAGTTGGCGCGCAACTTCCCCCGACCACAAGTACATCTGTCGCTACCGGAGCACCTGCGAAGCGTCGATGCAGAGCGCGCCCACGTGCTGCTGCGCTGCAGCCAGGAAATTCTCACCAACAGCGCTCGGCATTCGGGGGCGCAAAATCTTTGGTTGGAAATCACCCAGGGCGACAGCGCGCTGCAGCTTCGG
>Ga0126384_10000017_pt1 | contig 54084 bp, 49 predicted proteins | sample PanSoiMetPlot_36_FD_92543 | JGI IMG/M metagenome (GOLD analysis project Ga0126384, IMG submission 92543) | Tropical forest soil microbial communities from Panama - MetaG Plot_36 | ecosystem: Environmental > Terrestrial > Soil > Tropical forest > Bulk soil | place: Panama | collected 2016-02-17 | reverse complement strand
GGTAACCGTCAGCGTATCTTTAGGCATGGTTCGGGAATGTCATGCGTCAGTAGCCCTTTCAACAAAAAAGGGCCGGGGGTTTTGGGGTTTCGATCATCGCACCTGTCCCAGGTAAACGTAGGCGGTGCCGAAGGTCAGCGGCTGCGCACGGGCGTGTTCGAAGCCTCCAACCTGTTCCATCAATTCCAGAAATTGACCCCCTGCAGGAAACCTCGCCGCCGTGCGCGGCAGATATTCGTAGGCCTCTCGCTGGCCTGAAACAACCGACCCCAACCAGGGGATCAGGGTGCGGCTGTAGAGGCGAAAGAGTGCCCCGAAAACACCGCTGGGTTGGCCAAATTCCAACACCACCACGCGTCCGCCGGGCCGAACCACCCGCCTCATTTCCCGCAGGCAAACGGCGGGATCGTCGACGTTGCGGATGCCGAACGCGATCGAGGCGATGTCGAAGCTTTGGCTTGGAAAGGGTAGCGCAGTGGCGTCGGCGATCTGGAATTCGACGTTCAACCCCGCCCGGTGCGCCTTGGCCGGAGCGCTGGCGAGCATTTCAGCGCAGAAATCGGTCCCCACCACGCGGCCGGTCGGGCCAACCGCTCGTTTGAAGGCCAAGGCCAGGTCCCCGGTGCCGGTGGCGCAATCCAGTACCGACTCGCCGGGCGCGGCGTTGCTCAAGCGCACGGCGCGCTCCCGCCAGCGGCGGTGAAGGCCGAAGGAGAGGAGGTCATTGGCCAGGTCATACCGGGGAGCAATCAGCGAAAACATCTCGCGGACTTGGGTGCTCATCGGGATGCCACGGCCATCGCGGTTGGGTTCGATTGCCACAACTGGCGATCCACGACCGCCAATGCCGAGGGCAATCGCCGCATCAGCTCTTGGAACATCGCCGGGGTCAACGCCTGCGCGCCATCGCAGAGCGCCTGATGGGGGGCGGGGTGGACTTCCAGCAACAGGCCGTCCGCGCCGCTGACCGCGGCCGCGAGCGACATCGGAATGACCAGGTCCCGGTCCCCGGTGGCATGGGAGGGATCGACGATCACAGGCAGGTGCGTGCGCAGTTTGGCGAAAGCGACCGCCGACAGATCCAGGGTGTTGCGAATGCTGGGCTCAAAAGTGCGGATTCCCCGTTCGCACAGCACCACCTGCTCGTTCCCCCCGTCCAACAAGTACTCCGCCGCCAAAAGCCATTCGCTGATGGTCGCCGAGAAGCCCCGCTTGAGGAGGATCGGTCGCCGTACCTTCGAAAGCGCCCGTAGCAGCGAGAAGTTCTGCATGTTTCGCGCGCCGACCTGCAACAGATCCGCCTGCTCGCTGACCAGGGAGATCTGACCGGCGTCCATCACCTCCACCACGATCGGCAATCCATAGCGGCGTCCCGCGTCGGCGAGCAGCCGAAGGCCAGGCTCACCCATCCCTTGGAAGGCGTAGGGGCTGGTTCTTGGCTTGAACACTCCACCCCGGAGCAGATGTGCTCCGCCCTGGTGGACCAGCGCGGCGCAGGCTTCCACCTGCTCGGCTCCCTCGACGGCGCAGGGACCGGCGATCACCGCGAAGCCCTCGCCGCCGATCTCCACCCCGCCGACGCGTACTCGGGTCCGAACCTTCCCGAACGAGCGGAGGACTTTGTGGGAGCCGCTGGTCGATGCGAGCCAACCCTTGGATGAAGCGCCAGTCGCGAAATCGCCGTCGTCGGCCAGCCAGCTGGTCAAGCGCTCCTCCTAAAGGCGACGAGTTCAAAGTGTTTTGAACTCTCTGATGCATGTATAGCCTGAAAGCCTTAGAACACAACGGCAAGAATGACGCCGGCTTCACAGCCTCAGTGGGTGGCCTTCACGTGCGGTCTCGACACCGGCGAGCCTTTTGCGAGCTCCGAGCTTGGCGCGCCATCATTTCGCTGGGAGAACTCCAGGTTAGGTCAGTCTTACGCCGGGTACGGAGTGGTCGGCGCGCTTGTTCTCGAGCACCCGGACCAGGCCTACGCGGCCTTTGACCAGCTCTCGGGACCTGGGCGAATTTTTTGGTCAGGCGAACCAGGCCATCCCCGGCCGCCCGGCGTCTGGTTCGGTGGAGTCGCATTCGACCCTCACCGCCCGCGGGGCAGTTGGTGGAAGGGCTTTCCGCCAAGCCGCTGGACACTGCCGCGCTACCTCATCTGGACCCAACAAGGCCGCTCGTATTTCACCGGCTTTCAACGGGTGAGCGGGGAGCTGGAGGCGGCCATTGCCGAAGTTCGCGAAGTGCGTACCGTCGCCGGTCGTCTCGACGGCGCGAGCTCGCGGCCGAACAAGGGCATTCGCGGGCGTCGAAAGTATCTCAACGGAGTCGTCTCCGACCGGTCCGCTTGGAACCGGCTGCTGCACAACGCGCTCGATGCGATTCGAAGCGGTACCCTGAACAAAGTGGTGATTGCGCGGTCGGTGGACCTCGAGGGCCTGCAAGCATTCGATGCGGAACAAGTCTTCGACTCGCTTAGGCGAATCGCTCCCGGCTCCACGGTGTTTCTGATTCGAGGGACGGATGGCACCGCGTTTGTCGGAGCCAGTCCGGAGCTGTTGTGTCGATGGGACGGATCCCTGTTGGAAACGGAGGCCTTGGCGGGTTCGGCCTCACAAGCCAACGCCGCGGTTCTGCTTCAGTCCGACAAGGAGAATCGCGAGCACCGCTGCGTGGTGGACGGCATCTCAGCCGCTCTGGGGCCGTTCAGCGACGCGGTGTCGGTGGAGGGCACTCCGACGCTGTTGGGCGTTCCGCACCTGGTTCATCTGCGAACCCCGATTCGCGCTCTGTTGAAGCGAGGCTCCCGAGTTTCAGAGGTGTTGGCCGCCCTGCATCCCACGGCCGCGGTGGGTGGGACCCCTAAGGAGAGGGCACTCTCGTTTCTGGCGGAGCACGAGAATCTGGACCGCGGCTGGTATGGGGGAGCGGTGGGATGGGTGGGCGAGCATTCGCTGGAACTGGTAGTGGCGCTGCGCTCGGCGCTGCTTCGGACGAACCAAGCCCGACTGTTCGTGGGAGCTGGAATCGTCGAGGGGTCGACCGAAGAAGGCGAGTGGGAAGAGACCGAAGCCAAGGGGCTGACCATCCGGGAGGCGCTTGCCGGCGGAGGCTCGGATGCCCTCCCTTGATGTGAACCAAGAGTGGGCGCGAACGCTGGTGGCGGAGCTTGCGGGTTGCGGCGTGCGCCATGCGGTGATCTGCCCAGGGTCGCGCTCCGCGCCCCTGGCGCTGGCATTCGCCGACCATCCAGGCATTCGCACCTTCAGCATCGTCGACGAGCGAAGCGCCGCTTTCTTTGCCTTGGGCCTGGGCAAGCAGGACCGAGCCCCCGCCGCGCTGGTCGCGACATCGGGTACCGCCGGCGCCAACTTTTATCCGGCGATCATCGAGGCCAGCTGCGCGCACGTCCCCCTGTTGGTAATCACCGCTGACCGGCCGCCGGAGCTGCATGGCTGGGGCGCGCTCCAGACGGTGAACCAACAGAACTTCTACGGAAGTTATCCCCGCTGGTTCGTCGATCTGGGCATGCCCGATTCGGCAGTGGTCGCGGTGAGCCACCTTAAGGCGACGGCCGCGAGATCGGTGTCAATCGCCGTTGGGCGCCCCCGGGGCGTGGTTCACCTCAATGCTCCTTTTCGAGAGCCGTTGGCCCCGATCCAGGCCAACGGACCCGTGCCCTCGAGCCGTGCCAGCCTCCAGCTCGTTGCCCCGCTGGAATCGCCACGCCCCGAAATGCTGGCCGCGGTTCGCGAGCGCATCGACCGCTACCCACGCGGCCTCATCGTTTGTGGCCCGCGTGAAAGCTCCGATGGATTTCCAGAGGCGGTGGCGCAGTTGGCCCTTGGCACCGGCTATCCAGTGCTGGCGGAGGCGACCTCTCAGATCCGCTTTTGGCCGCGGGCGAGCCCGATTGCGCATTACCAGGCGCTCCTTCGTCACCCGGGCTTTGCCTCCGCGCACCGTCCTCAGCTGGTGCTGCGCTTTGGCGGAGCGCTGATTTCGAAAGAGCTCCAGAACTGGCTGGACGGATCAGGCGCGGACACGGTGCTCTTCGGCGAGGATGGCTTGCTCGCAGACCCGAACCACGCCGCAACCCTGGTGGTGGAGGGAGACGCGGTCGCGGGTTGCAATGCGTTAGCGGGGACTCGTCGCGCCGAACGGGACGGCTGGGTGAGCGATTTTCAAGGCGCCGAGCGACGGGTGCGAACGGCGCTGCGGCGGCATTTTGAGAAGGCGACGTTACTGTCGGAACCGGCCGTCGCCCACCACTTGGCGGCGATGCTGCCGCCGGATGCCAATCTCTTTGTCTCGAGCAGCAGGCCGATTCGCGATCTCGACTGCTTCGCCTCGACCTCCTTGGGTTCGCTGCGGGTGTTCTCCAACCGCGGCGCCAACGGCATCGACGGAGTCGTCTCCACCGCCCTGGGAGTGGCGGCCAGCGCGGCGCACCCGACCGCCCTGCTCACCGGCGATCTGGCCCTCTGGCATGACCTCGGAGGCCTTTTCACCGCCCACCGCAGCCGCCTTTCTCTGACCATCGTTGTGCTCAACAACGACGGCGGCGGGATTTTTTCGTTCCTACCGATCTCGAAAGTCCGGGAGCACTTCGAAGGGCTTTTCGCCACTCCTCACGGTCTGGGTTTCGCATCGGCGGCTGAGCTTTTTGGCGCTCGCCATGCTTCCCCTCGAACCGCGGACGAATTTCGCGGGTGCTTGAGACAATCCTTGGAAGGCGGACTTCAGATCATCGAGGTGCGGACCCAGCGGGATGAGAATGTCGACGCGCACCGAATGCTCTTGGATGAGCTCGCGGCCGCGGTCGGAGATGGGCCATGGGCGTGAAGCTTTCTTACGACGCGTGGGGTCGCGGCGAGCTCCCCGTCCTTCTGCTCCATGGATTCACCGGAGATCGAACCAGCTGGGACCATCTGCGTCCGCGTCTGGAAACCCGGGTTCGGGCTTTGGTGGTCGACCTGCCCGGGCACGGAAGATCAGGCTTGCCCGTGGAAACGGGACGCGCCGGCTTCGAGGAGACTGTCGACTCGCTCGCCGACTTGGTCGGGCAAGCGGTTCAAGGCTGCGTTGACGTCATCGGCTATTCCCAGGGTGCGCGCTTGGCGCTGGGTCTGGCGGTGCGCTGGCCCCGCCGAGTGCGTCGGCTGGTTCTGGAGAGCGGTTCCCCGGGCCTGTCCGCGCCCAAACTACGCGGTGCGCGCCGGCGGGAGGATTCCGCGTTGGCGGATCGTCTTCGCGAACAGGGCATCGAGCTTTTCATCGAACAATGGGCGCGGCGTCCGATCTTCAATGGACTGCGCAAGCTGCCACCGCCACTGGCGGGGGCACTGCGGGCGCGGCGACTCGCCCAAAGCGCGAAGGGTCTGGCTGGTGCGCTGCTCTGCCTGGGGTCCGGCGTGCAACCCAACTACTGGCCCGCTTTGCCGTTGGTTCGAGCCCCCACGTTGCTGCTGACCGGATCCGTGGACGAGAAGTTCACCCGCGTTGCGCGGGAGATGGCGGCTCAGTTGCCGATGGGATGGCTTCGGGTCTTCGAAGGCTCGGGCCATGCTCCTCATCTCGAGGCGCCGGACGCTTACGCGAGCGAGGTGCTGGGCTTTTTGGGAACACCCTGGTTCGACGCGCCATGCGCGCCAGCCAATGAGATGGAGGAGTGCGGATGAATCCCCATTGGCGAAAAGCGAAAGAGTATCAGGACATTCGTTACGAAAAATGGCAGGGCATCGCGAAGCTCACCATCAATCGCCCCGAGGTTCGCAACGCATTTCGCCCCCAGACGCTTTTCGAGCTGAGCGAGGCCTTCAACGACGTCCGCGAAGATCCAGAGATCGGCGTCGCAATCCTGACCGGCGAAGGCGAGCAGGCATTCTGCTCTGGAGGCGACCAGCGGGTGCGTGGCAATGCCGGGTACGTCGGAACGGACGGAGTGCCACGGCTCAACGTGTTGGACCTGCAGAAGCAGATTCGTTCCCTGCCGAAGCCAGTGATCGCGATGGTGGCGGGCTACGCGATTGGAGGCGGGCACGTTCTCCACGTGGTCTGCGACCTCACCATCGCGGCCGACAACGCGCGTTTTGGTCAGACCGGGCCGAAAGTGGGCAGCTTCGACGGGGGATTCGGGTCCTCGTACCTGGCGTCGATCGTTGGCCAAAAGAAGGCGCGGGAGATTTGGTACCTGTGCCGCCAGTACGACGCAAAGCAGGCATTGGAGATGGGCCTGGTCAACGCCGTGGTTCCGCTGGCGAGCCTCGAGACCGAGACGCTTCAGTGGTGCCAGGAGATGCTTGAGAAGAGTCCTCTGGCGCTGCGACTTCTGAAGAGCGCGTTCAACGCCGCGCTCGATGGGCAGGCAGGGCTGCAAGAATTGGCGGGGAACGCCACTTTGCTCTACTACATGTCCGAAGAGGCCCAGGAAGGCCGAAACGCGTTCATCGAACGGCGCAAACCGAACTTCAAGAAGTTCCCTCGGCGGCCATGAGCATCGTTCCGGTCGGGCCGGCGGGATCGTTGCCGAATTCCAAGGAGTGGGCGGGGCCGGGTCAGTCCCCGATGTTTCCAGGTGGCTTTCGGGTGTGGTGGATGGCCGCCCGGCCAAAAACGCTGAGCGCGTCGGTGGTGCCAGTCATCGTCGGAACCGCGCTGGCCTATGCGTACCGGCAGGCTCGGCTGCTTCCAGCTCTGTCCGCGCTCTTTGGCGCCGTGCTCATTCAGATCGGTACCAACTTCATCAACGACTATTACGATTTCAAAAAGGGCGCGGACACGCGGGAGCGCCTCGGGCCCACGCGCGTCACCCAGAGCGGGCTGATGAGTCCTGCCGCGGTGCTGCTTTCTGGCCTGGTGTGTTTCGCCGCGGCGTTCCTGCTCGGAGTCTACCTGGTCGCCGTGGGCGGCTGGCCGATCGCGGTGGCTGGATTGTTATCGCTTCTGTCTGGCTACGCGTACACCGGCGGGCCGCGGCCGCTGGGCTACCTCGGGCTCGGCGACGCGTTGGTATTCGTCTTCTTTGGCCCGGTGGCAGTAGGAGGAACCTATTTCGTGCAGGCGCACCAGCTGCCCGGGGCGATTTGGTTTGCCGCGACAGCCGTTGGCTCGTTGGCCACCGCCATCCTCGTCGTCAACAATCTGCGCGACGTGGTGACGGACGGAAAGGCCAACAAGCGCACGCTCGTGGTGCGCTTTGGGACCCGCGCCGCACGCCTGGAGTACGCGCTCCTGCTGGCCGTCGCCTATCTGGCCCCGCTGGCGCTTTGGGCGTGGGGTTTACGGCCTTGGGTTTTGCTGACCTGGCTCAGTTTGCCCCTTGCAATCCGGTGCCTGCGTCTGGTGTTTACGCGGACGGGGACGGTGTTGAATCCGGTGCTTGGGCAGACAGCGCGTTTGGAGCTGGTGTTCGGCATCCTTCTTTCGATTGGCCTCTGTATTCCCTGACGGACCATTTTGATGAAGCTGCGCGCGCTGCGATGGACTCCAACGGTACTCACCCTTCGGCGTCCGGTGCAGAATGCGCGCGCGGCGTTTCACGAGCGGCGGGGCCTGCTGCTACAGCTGACCTCGGATGACGGCCTCTGTGGCCGCGGCGAAGTGACCCCACTTTCGGAGTTTGGAACCGAGTCGATGGGGGGCAGCCTCGCCAAACTCGAGGAAGCCGCGAAGCGCATCGCTGCCCTGCAGGTCCCTACCACCGTGGAAGGCGTGGAGCAGTTATTTGCGAATTTGGGCGATTGGAGCACTGCTCCGGCCACCCGGTTCGGACTCGAGCTCTGCGTTTTGGATCTAATCGCTCAGAGGGAAGGCCTGCCTTTAGCGCGCGTGCTGAGCAGGTCCGCGATCAACAGCATCGAGGTGAACGCGCTGCTTACCAGCCGAGACCCGGAGCATCTGGTGGAGGAAGCGGTCGAAGCGGTGAGTACGGGGTACCGAACGCTCAAGGTGAAGGTCGGCGGCTGCGCGCTGAATGAGGACGCGCGCCGCCTCTTCGCCGTGCGCCGCAGCGTGGGACCCGAACCCAAGATTCGCATTGACGCGAACGGCCAGTGGACCGAGGCGGAAGCGGCGACGGCGCTGCGCGGATTTGCTCCCTTGAGACTGGAGCTCTGCGAGCAGCCGGTTGCGCCCACCAACAACTCCGCGCTGCGTCGCCTGCGGTGGTTGGTGCCGTGCAAGATCGCCGCCGATGAAGCCTTGGCGCAGCCCGGTGGAGTCGAGGCGCTCCTGGAGAGCGATGAAGGTCCGCTGGTCGAAATCCTGGTTCTGAAACCGGCCGTGCTGGGCGGCATCCTGCCTTCGCTTCGGCTCGCGCGGCGCGCGGACGAGCTGGGGGTGGCCGCTTACGTCACCAGCGCTCTGGACGGTGTGATCGCGCGCCTCGGTGCCGCGCATTTGGCGGCGGCGCTGCCTCGCAATGGCTACGCCTGCGGTCTGGGCGTTGGCGCCTTGTTCAGCAGCGAGCCTGGGCCAGACCCTTGCCCCCCGGTGCGCGGACAGATTCAGCTGCTGGAAAAGCCAGGGCTGGGGGTCGAGCTGGGCTGGGGCTGTCAACCGTCATGAACTGCCCGGTGGCGCGCTGGGCGAACGAGGCGCCAAACAGACCGGCCCTGGTGTTCGAAGGGACGACCTGGACGTATCGCGACCTGGACAGCGAGGTTAGGCACTGGTCGGCAATTCTCGTAGACCGAGGGGTCCGCAGGGGCGCCCGGGTCGCGCTGCTTTCGAACAACCGCGCGGAGTTGGTTGCCCTGATCCACGCCTGTGCGCGCCAGGGTGCGGCGAGTGCTCCGTTAAATGTCCGGCTGACCCGCGAGGAGCTGCGGCCTTTGATCCAGCGCCTGGCGCCGCAGCTGGTGATGGTCGAGGAACAGCTGGGATCGCGACTGGAGGGCGCGGAGCTGTTGGAACGGCTGGATCACGACCGTTCCCAGGCGGCTCCCTTCGGAGAAGAGGGGGCGCAACTGGACCCCAACGCGACCTTCGCGATCCTGTTCACCTCAGGTACGTCTGGAGCTCCGCGCGCCGCGGAACTGACGGTGGCAAACTTCGCCGCCAGCGCTCGAGCATCCGGCTTGAACCTCGGAACCGATCCGGGGCAGCGCTGGTTGGCTTGTCTGCCGCTGTTCCACGTGGGCGGCTTGGCGATGCTCACGCGCTGCGCTTGGTATGGGGCTTGCCTCGTCTTGCATCGCCACTTTCGCGAAGGCGCGGTGAACGAGGCGCTGCAGCGCGGCGAGGCCACGCACGTGAGCCTGGTAGAGACTGCGCTGGCGAGGCTTCTGTCAGCGCGCGAAGCTTTGAGGTTTCCAACCAGTGTTCGAGCCGCGTTGGTCGGCGGTGGACCCGTGTCCCTGGAGCTTCTGCAGCGCGCCAAGGCCCTCGGCATGCCCGCGCTTCGAACCTATGGCTTGACCGAAGCGACCTCTCAAGTGGCCACCGAACGCCTTGGCGACGCGGATGGCTTGACCGCCGGACCTGCGCTTTCCGGATTGTCGGTGCGCATCGTCGACCCGCTTGGCAATCCTTTGCCGAGTGGTGAAAGCGGGGAAATTCAAGTCCACGGTCCGACCCTGATGCGAGGCTATTTCGGCGACGAGCGCGCCACGGCGGAGGTTTTCAGCGAAGGCTGGTTGAAAACCGGGGATCTCGGATCGCTGGACAACCAAGGTCGGCTTACCGTTCTCGCTCGTAGGACGGATCTGATCATCAGCGGGGGTGAGAACATTTATCCCGCCGAAGTTGAAAACGCGCTCAGGCTTCACCCTGCCGTGGAGGATGCGGCGGTGGTCGGCGAGACTTCGGATCGTTGGGGGTTGTCCCCGGTGGGGATCGTCGTTGCGCGGGGCATCGCTCCCGATCCCGCGCAGCTCGAAAGCTGGTGCCGAGCGCGTCTGGCCGGGTTCAAGGTGCCCAAACGCTTCGTGTTTCTCCCCGCGCTCCCCCGAAACGCGATCGGAAAAGTCGACCGGGGCCGGCTGGCACAGCTCGTAAACAAGTAACACGCGAAATCATTGAGAAATTGCTCGTGTTTCATGTAAACAAACGTGATATGTGCGTTCACCGCGCACCCTGGGACGGTGCGGGGACAACGGTGGAGGGCGTTTTCCGGTGCGGTGGATTTGGGCGTCGTCGTTCTTGCTGGCTGGGCTGGCTACGTTGCTGCCGGGCTGCGCGACATTGCGGACCGCCGGGTGCAGTTCCAGGGGTGGGGAGCCTTGGTACGAAATTGAAACCCCCCATTTTCGCTTTCGGAGCAATGCGGATTTCGAACGCGCGCTGCGCACCGCATATGAGCTCGAAAAATATCGAAGAGCGCTGCTGTTCGCCTGGGGCGAGCGGCTAGATCCACCGGGGCAGTTAGACGTTATCGGCTTGCGCAACCGCGACCAACTCTCCGAGTTCGTCGACCCGCGAGTTGCCGCATACCTGACGCTCCTGCCGGGCGGATGGCAGGCGGTGATGGCGCTGGACTACCCGCTCGATTTGCCGTCCGATGCGCAGCTTCACGAGCTCGCGCATTATCTGTCCCACCATGTCTTGCTGCGACAGCCCAAATGGCTATCCGAGGGGCTGGCAACATATCTTCAAACCGCCACCGTAAAGGACCGCGCTCCCGAGGTGATTCTGGGGCAGCGACACGGCGCTTCTCTTGAACAGGTTCGCCAACACGGCTGGCTCTCATTGCAGCGGTTGTGGACTTGGTCAGGGGATGTTTCGGCCCATTCGCCGAACGCGCTGTACGCGTCCTCATGGCTATGGTTCCACTACCTCACGGATGAGTACCACGTTCGCTTTGTCGACTTTCAGAACCGCCTCTCATCCGCGGAGGAGCCGCTTTCCGCGTGGGCTGCCGCATTCAGTGGGATGTCCTCGGATGTGCTGGAGCGCGGCCTTCGCAGCTACCTGGACGAGGGAAGATTCGTGGTACGGAGCTTCAGCGTGACCTTTGAGGCGCCACGGGTCATCGTCCGCCGAATGGATGACGCGGAAATTCATGCCACCCGCGCTCGCCTCTATCTCACCGCGCGCAGGACCCTGTCGGCGGCCGATCGGCGCAACTTGATGCTAGCGGAAATCGCCGAGGCGCTGGGCCACGATCCTCGAAACGAGAGCGCTCGCATTCTGCAAGCCGAGCTCGCAAGCACGCGACGCGAGCGCCTCGCGATTGCTCAGGAATTGGTGAACTCAAGCCCGGGCAGCTCGGCTAGCTGGTCCTTGTTCGCGCGTTCGTTGGATCAGGACGAGGATCCTCGTCCCGACCTGGAGCAGCTGTTGCAGCGAGCCGCGAGCGCGTCCGTGAACGACGCCGCCGTACTCACTCAGTTGGCGTCCTACTACGTGAAGCATGGCGCAGCCGAGAAGGGACTTGATCCTGCACTTCGGGCGGTGCGCCTCGCTCCCTGGCAGGCCGGCAACGTCGACACCTATGCGGCGATCCTGGCCCGAGTCGGGAATTGTGACTTGGCCGTCAGTGCTCAGAAGCGCGCGATGGGCCTGTTGGGCGAACACCCATCGGAAGAGCTTCGCGTCCAATACCAAGCGCGTCTCGAGGAATACGCACAGCGCTGCCAGCACTAGGTTCGCTGGCGCGGAATCGTCGAAAGCTGGCCCTTACTGTACAAATGAGTAGTATCCGCATTCGCCATGGAGGACGAGCTCAACTCGCAGCAACGAGAGGCAGCAGTTCACGCGCTTCAAGTCGCCAGCAGCTCACCGCTGCTGGTGATCGCCGGCGCTGGCTCCGGAAAGACGAAGACGCTCGCGCATCGCGTGGCGCAGCTCATCCTCACCGGGGTGGATCCATCGAGGATCCTGCTTCTGACCTTCAGCCGACGCGCGGCGCAGGAAATGGTACGGCGGGCTCGAGCCCTGGTGCAGCGGGTGGTGTCAAATCCCAGGTCTCTGATCTGGGCCGGGACCTTTCATTCCGTCGCCAATCGACTCATTCGGTTGCATGGCACCGGGTTCGGCCTCGCCCCGGAGTTTACGATCCTCGATCGATCCGATGCGGAGGATCTGCTGGACGTGGTTCGAACGCAGCTGGGTTTGGCAAAAAGCGACCGCCGATTCCCGCGCAAAGCTACCTGCTTGGCGATCTATTCCAGGGTGATCAACGAACAGCGCCCGCTGAGCGTTTGTTTGAAAGAGAATTTCCCCTGGTGCGCTTGCTGGGAGGAGCAGCTCCAAGGTCTGTTCCGCGGCTACGCGGTGGCCAAGCAGCAGCGTTCGGTACTGGACTACGATGACCTGCTGCTTGCGTGGTTTTACTTGGTGCGCGAGCCCGAAATCGCACGCCGCATCTCCGCTCGATTCGATCACATCCTCGTCGATGAATACCAGGACACGAACGCGCTCCAAGCGGCGATTTTGTTGACGCTCAAGCCCGATGGCCAGGGAGTTACCGTGGTCGGTGATGACGCGCAGGCGATCTACTCGTTTCGCGGGGCAACGGTGCGTAACATCCTCGATTTTCCGTCGCAGTTTTCGCCGCCCGCCCGCTGCGTCCGGCTGGAGCGCAACTACCGCTCCACGCAATCGATACTCGACGCCGCCAACGCCGTCATTGCCCTGGCCCCGGAACGATTTGCCAAGAATCTCTTCTCGACCCGCGCGTCCGATCAGCTGCCGCGGTTGGCCAGCGTCGAGGACGAGAGCTTTCAGGCGCAGTACATCGTCGAACGGATTCTCGAGCACCGCGAGGCAGGCATCGCGTTGAAACAGCAAGCGGTGCTGATGCGAGCCGCCCATCACAGCGACGCTCTGGAAGTGGAGCTTGCGCGCCGGCAGATCCCGTTCGTGAAATACGGCGGATTGCGTTTTCTCGAGGCGGCGCACGTCAAGGGCCTGCTCTGCATTCTTCGCTGGGCGGAGAATCCCCGCGATACGATTGCCGCGTTTCGGGTGCTCCAGCTCCTCGACGGTATTGGCCCGGCGTTTGCCGAACGTGCCTGCGAGCACCTCGGCCGCTCGCAGTTTGACTTCGCGGCGCTCGAGGATTTTCCGGCGCCCGCGGCGGCTCGAGCCGACTGGACACCCCTCATCGAGTTGCTTGTCCGGTTGCGGGATGCCACCACCGCGTGGAGCGTGCAGATCGATCTCTGCCGCCGCTGGTACACTCCGGTGTTCGAGCGCCGTTACGAGGGCATTGCCGCGCGGCTGGGAGACTTGAACCAGCTAGAATCGATTGCGCGTTCTTACCGCACCCGCGAATCTTTCTTGTCTGAGCTCACGCTGGATCCGCCCGAAGCCACGGGCGACGAGGCGGGACCTCCCCTACTGGACGAGGACTACCTGATTCTCTCGACCATCCACTCCGCCAAAGGCCAGGAATGGAATGTGGTGTACGTGCTGAATGTCTTGGACGGTTGCATTCCGTCTGACATGGCCGCGGGGGACCGAGAGCAGATCGAAGAAGAGCGGCGACTGCTCTACGTGGCGATGACCCGAGCCAAGGACGATCTTTATCTGATGCAGCCGCTGAAGATGTTCGTCGGCTCTCAACCGCGATTTGGAGATCGACACCTCTATGCGCCCAGAAGCCGTTTCCTGCCAGATTCGGTGCTCTCGCTTTTTGAACGCATCAGCTATCCGGACGCTCACCCAGTTCTTTCGCCGGAGCCGGCCTTGGCACTGGATCTCTCCGCTCGCCTGCGCGACCTCTGGGGCTGAATCGAGGAACGCTTCAAGGCAGCGAGATCAGCACCGCACCAGCGGCCACTGTCAGTGCGCCGAGCAGTTGAATCCGCCTCGGGTTCTCTCCCAGCCACCACGAGAATCCTTGGGTGAAGATCAACGAAGCGTTGCGCAGGGTCAGCGCCGCGGCCGCGCCGGTGTGTCGCAGTGCGAGCAGGTAGAGCCAGAACGAGGCCCAGGAACAGAAGGCGGCAAATGCCATGGCAAACGGCATTGGCCGGAATGCGCGGACGAAGTCCCCGCGGCGAGGCCATAGCCGAGCGATGTTGATGGGCAATGCGACGGTCACGGAAGTGGCGAACAACAGCCGAGGCTCGGCCCCCAGCTGAAGTGATCGTTTGTAAAAAAGGCTGTATCCGGCGATGAAAGCTGCTGAGACCCCTGCCCAAGCGAGTCCACGACCTCTGGTGGGAAGCGGGCCGCCAGACCCCGAGAGCAGCAGACCCGCGCCGACCAGGACGGCTCCGACGATACGGATGGCCGTGGGGTGCTCTCCGAGCCAAAGTGCGGAAACCGGCCAAGCCCACAGCAAGGCGCCTCCGCGGGAGATCGGGTAAACCTTCCCCAGCGGTGCGCCGGCAAGCGCAAGCGCCAAGCTGATGAAGTACCCGGCTTCGCAGATTCCAGACGCCAGCGCGTAAACCAAAGCCTCGGAGGTCGGATACCAAGGCGGAACTCGAATCAGAACGGCCAACCAGGAGAAGAGCGTCACGAAGCACAGCAGCGCGACGGTTTTGGTCAGCGGATCCCCCTCTCGTTTGAGCATGGCGTTCCAAAATGCGTGCAGGAACGCGGAGGCGAGCACCAGCAGGGCCGCGGTGGTATGGCTCACTTCAGGAGGTATAGATGGCCGAGCCCTTTGAAATCGAGTTGGAAGAAGGTCGGCGGGTGAGCGCGATCGCCTATCACGCGGCAAAGCCGGCAACGGCCACGCTCGTTCTAGGGCACGGCGCCGGTGCAGACCAACGCAGTGCTTTCATGCTCGCCTTTGCAAGTGGGCTTTCATCTCGTGGGCTCGACGTCGTCACCTTCAACTTTCCCTACATGGAGCAAGGCAGGTCAGCTCCGGACCCTGCGCCTAGACTCGAAGAGTGCTTTCGCACTGCGATTCGCAGCGTGCAGCAAATGTCAGAGCTCGCCGGTGGTCGGTTGTTCATCGGGGGCAAGTCGCTGGGAGGCCGGATCGCGACCTACCTGGCGGCCTCGGAGCAGCCGATCGGCGGACTCGCCGGCCTGATTTGCCTAGGGTACCCGCTGCATCCGCCAAATCGACCTGACAAGCTTCGCACCGAACACTTGGAGCGGATTCGGGTACCCATACTCATCGCGCAAGGCGCGCGCGATGCCTTTGGCACGCCCGAGGAACTGAGAACCGTCCTGTCTCAGCTGAAGGCGCCCACTCGCCTGCTCGTGGTCGAAGGTGGAGATCATTCTTTCACTGTTCCGAAAAAATGGCCGAACTCACAGGATCAGGTTTTTGCCGAAGTGCAGGACGAAATTCTGCGTTTCATCAGCCGCTGAAAGGTCCTCAGCCTACAGATCCAAAACGCCTTTTTGGCGTCGCTTGTCGCGGCTGTTACCGTCCGGCGTGTGGGGGCATATGGCAGATGACTAAAAGTTCCAAAAGCCTACTGAGGACTTGAGTCGAGCGAACTAATAAGGCCCCAGACGGTGAACGAGCGAGTTTTGGGCGAATTGATCCTAAACCAACGGCAACGGATTGCGGCGACAAGCCGGGAGTGGATGAGCTTGGTACTTGCCCTCGCTGCGCTCGGCATGATCGTCTTCCGGCTCTGGAGACTCGGAGACGCGCCGTTCATTCAAGACGAGCCGATCTTCTTGACGACTGCTCGCGAGCAACTGCGAACTGGCCACTGGGTGAGTGCATCGCCGATCCCCGGCACCTACGGATTCCGCTACGGGCCGTCGGTCTTTTGGTTCTACGGGGTAGTCCAATCGCTCTTTGGACCTGCTCCGAAAGCGTCCATTGCCGCCATGTGCGTCGCCCTGTGCGTGGCTCACATCGCACTTGCCGCCGGCTTGGCGCGCGTTCATGGCGGCGGTTGGCTGTTGTTCGCGACGTTGCTCGCCTTCATTGCGTCATCGCCGTTTCAGTTCATCTGGTCCCGGCTCGCCTGGGATCAGACTGTCAATTTTTGCGCTGCCTGGGCAGTGTTCCTGCTTTGTAGTCGAGGCGAGCTGCGGTTGCGTGCGCTGCTCCCGCTCGGCTTCGTTTTGGGCTACGCCATTTCGTCTCACTTGATGGCAGTGCCTCTGGTGGCATGCGTCGGAGTGGTGATCGCCACCGAGAGGTTCCGATCGCCGCGGCGCCTCGCCATCGCCACTGTCGCGCTCGGGTTCGGCATCCTGCTGGTCAATCTGCCATACCTTCAATTCCTCGCACGTGAACCGATCCCACTGGCATCGACCCAAACCTGGGGCGAGCCGATGATCGTCCGGCGCCTGCTTGAGCCAGTTCGGGTGGCAAGCCCCGATGGCATCGGGTACTTCCTCGACCAGGACTGGTTGCAGTTCCAACGCTGGCTTGAACTCGGACGGTCACTCGACTGGGCATCGAACCTGGCAGTGATGCTGCTTGCTTCGTCAACCGTCGTCGGGCTTGTGGCGGGTCTCCGGTCAAACGTGCCTGGACGCCGGCGCATCGCTCTGGTTGGCGCCCTGTGCTGGGTCGGATACGCCCTGGTTTACGCGAGCCGAAATCTCCCGTTCCATCCTCACTACCAATTTCCGGTGTACTGGCTGTCTGCCGCAGGCCTCGCTCAGTTCCTTACCTGGCTTGGCGAGCGCCGAGCGGTGTACGGCAATTTGGCGGCGAGCGCGGTGCTGATTTTTGCGCTTGTTCAGTTTGCATTCGTCATTGCTCTGTCTCAGTTTCTCCATGAGCGAAATGGCACACGGGGAATTCACTACTCCACGACGGTCGCCCAGCAGGAAGGGTTGGTTCGAGTCGCATGCCATCAACCGCAAACGACCGTCGTCTTAAGGAACATGACCGGGTTGTTTCCCGCGTCGCTCAAATACTTGTCTTCGGTGGTGCACGACTGCGAAGGCAGAGCGCTCCAGATCTGTCCTCCGGAATGTCGCCCAGATGGCCCAAACGTCGGCTCGCTCATCTTGCGCTATGCGGAGCTGCAGGGCGGAGCAGTCACGGTTGAGTAGAGAAGAGGGCGCACGGACACTGCCGTGGGAGATCCGACCGACCGGCTCGAGCGCAATTTTTGCGGTCTTCGCGGTTACTGTTTCAAGAGGGAAACGGGTTTAGCTTGAAGCGATGTCTTGTGTTCCCTACTATCCGCCGCGAACCTTCTGCTCACAGCGAGATTGGCGATGCCGGCATTGACAGGAGAACGAATTGGAATTCAGGGTGGCACTCTCTCGGTTCCGGATCGTCCGATCATCCCCTTCATCGAAGGCGACGGGACCGGACCCGACATCTGGCGCGCGTCGCAGCTCGTCTTCGACGCCGCGGTGGAGACAGCCTACGGCGGCAAACGCAAAGTCGCCTGGGCGGAGGTGCTGGCCGGAGAAAAAGCATACCGCGCAGTCAACGATTGGTTGCCGGCGGAAACGGTAGACGCTTTTCGGACCTATCTGGTAGGCATCAAGGGACCGCTGACCACGCCGATCGGCGGCGGTATCCGATCGCTGAACGTCGCCTTGCGACAGCAGCTTGACCTGTACGTTTGCTTGCGGCCGGTCCGGTACTTCAAGGGCGTGCCATCGCCAGTTCGCGCGCCCGAGAAGGTGGACATGGTCATTTTCCGGGAGAACACCGAGGACATTTACGCGGGCATCGAATTCGAAGCCGGGGAGCGGGCCCAGAGCATCCTGTCTTGGCTCAAGCAGGCGCACCCCAAGGACTTCGCGAAAGTTCGCTTCCCCAACAGCTCCGGCGTCGGGTTGAAGCCAGTGTCGCGCGAAGGCTCCGAGCGTTTGGTGCGCGCGGCGATCAATTACGCCCTCCGACACAAACGCAAGAGCGTCACCTTGGTGCACAAGGGCAACATCATGAAGTTCACCGAGGGAGCGTTCCGCAACTGGGGTTACGAGCTGGCCGCTCGCGAATTTACCGACAACGTCTACACCTGGGAGCAGTGGGAAGCCGCGAAGGCAAAGCAGGGGGAAGAAGCGGCGAACAAGGAACAGAAGCAGGCGCTCGCCAGCGGACGCCTACTGATTAAGGACGCGATCGCCGACATCACCTTGCAGCAGGTCCTCACCCGGCCAGACGAGTTCGACGTGATCGCGACCTTGAATCTGAACGGGGACTACCTTTCGGATGCGCTCGCCGCGCAGGTGGGCGGCATTGGAATCGCGCCGGGAGGAAACATCAATTACGTGAGCGGCCATGCGGTATTCGAGGCGACGCACGGGACCGCACCGAAGTATGCGAACCAAGACAAGGTCAACCCCGGCTCAGTGATCCTCTCGGGGGAGATGATGTTCCGCTATCTGGGATGGAACGAAGCATCTGACCTGATTCTCAAAGGGATGGAGAAAACCATCGCCAGCAAGAAGGTCACCTACGACTTCGCGCGCCTAATGAAGCAGGAGGGGCAGGTCGGAGTCACCGAGCTGAAATGTTCGGAGTTCGGTCAGGAAATCGTCAAGAACATGTGATTCGCGGAGGGGAAGGAGACGACGATGAAGAGGAAGATCGGGCTCATCGGCGGCGGCCAAATCGGCGGCAACCTGGCGCTCTTGACGGTCCAAAAGCAGTTGGCAGACGCGGTAATCTACGACATCCCGCAGGTCGAGGGGATGGTGAAGGGCAAGGCGCTCGACATCAACCAGCTCACCGCGGTCGATGGTTACGATTGCCGAGTGACAGGAACCGCGGACTGGAAGGACGTGGCGGGATCCGATCTGCTCATCGTCACTGCCGGTGTCCCACGCAAGCCGGGAATGAGCCGAGAAGATCTGCTCGAGATCAATCTCAAGATCATGCGGGACGTCGCCAGCAACATCAAGCAACACTGTCCGAACGCCTTCGTGATCAACATCGCGAATCCCCTCGATGCGATGGTGTACGCGCTCTACAAAATCACCGGCTTCAAGAGCACCCAGGTCGTCGGGATGGCGGGGGTGCTCGACACCTCCCGGTTCAAGTTCTTCGTCGCCGAGGCGGTGGGTTGCTCGATCCGAGACGTCGAAGCGCTGGTGCTGGGCGGCCATGGGGATGACATGGTGCCGATCATCCGCACCGTCACCGCGGGGGGCGTCCCGCTAGCGCTGCTTTTGCCGAAGGACCGCATCGACGCCATCGTGAAGCGGACTCGGGAGGGTGGGGCAGAATTGGTCGCCCTCTATAAGACCGGCTCTGCGTACTTCGCACCTGCGGCTTGCGCGATCGCGATGGCCGAGAGCTACCTGCTCGACCGCAAGCGTATTCTGCCCTGCGCGGCCTACCTCACCGGTCAGTACGGCATCGATGGTTACTTCATGGGTGTCCCGGTTCAGATTGGGGCGGGTGGCGTCGAAAGGATCATCGAGCTGGAATTGGATGCTGGCGAGAAGGAGCTGATGAGCAAGTCCTTCCAGTCCGTCAAGAAGACTGTGGACTCGGTGAAGCTCTAGCTCTTGCCGCGGCGCAGCGCTTTCGGCTGCGGTGCCGCGCCGAGCGCGCAGCAGATTCGGCTTTGGCTACCGAGGCTTATATCGTAAATGGACACTGCTAATTCGAGGTGTCGGTTCGCTTATTGCGTCCCTGGGAGCTGGCGGTAAGAGCAGATCTTACGAAAGGTTTCGTGCTGCCATGGCCGACGACGTAGCGCTGACCGCTCACGAAAAGATTTCGACCGGACCGAGCGCCTCTTTCATTTGGCGGCGCCTCCACTCGCTCTCGGGGCTGCTGCCGGTGGGCTTGTTTCTCTGCTACCACATCTACGAGAACATGTCGGCGCTCAACGGGGCCGAGGCGTACAACGAGTCGGTCAACAAGGTGAACAGCCTGCTTCCTCGGCCCTACTTCTACGGGCTGGAGTTGGCGTTCATCCTGGTTCCGCTGCTGTTTCACTCGCTCTACGGCCTCTTCATTGCCTCCACAGGACGCGCCAACACCTCGGCTTATCCGTACTCGAGCAACTGGGCGTATTGGGCGCAGCGGATCAGCGGCTACGTGGCCTTCGTTTACATCCTCGTTCACGTGGGCGTGCTGCGGTTCATGGTGACGCTCGCCGGTCATCACCTGGCGCCGTATCATGGCCCGTCGCCCGGCGGCCTCGATCTCGTCACTTACGACGACGTGGCCGCGCACCTCGGCAATCCGCAATTGATCTCGACGCATACCTGGGCGGCGGGAGATCACATCTTCGCCCTCTACTTGGTGGGAACGCTCCTCACCATCTGGCACTTCACCAACGGCTTGAACGGTTTCGCTTGGACTTGGGGGATCGCGGTCGGCCGGATCGCTCAAAAACGAGTGCAGGTTTTTGCCTGGGTACTGTTTGCTCTGATCGCCGTGGCGACCCTAAACATCCTGTTCAAGATGCGCTTCGGCTAGCCCTGCCCGGCGTGGCTCGTCCATAAGGAAAGCGGCTCAATGGCACAAGGAAGATTTACGGTGGTTGGAGGAGGCCTCGCGGGGCTGATGACCGCGATCAAGCTGGCCGAGGCGGGGCAAGCGGTCGACATCCTCTCCATCGTTCCGGTGAAGCGTTCGCATTCGGTGTGTGCTCAGGGTGGCATCAATGGCGCGGTCAACACCAAGGGCGAGGGGGACAGTTGCGAGATTCACACCAAGGACACGCTTCGGGGCGGCGACTTTCTGGCCGAGCAGACGTCGGCGAAGGGGATGTGTCACGCGGCCCCCGGCATCATCTACTTGATGGACCGGATGGGCGTCCCCTTCAACCGGACCGTGGAAGGACTGCTGGACTTCCGCCGCTTCGGGGGGACGCTTTACAACCGCACCGCCTTTGCTGGAGCCACCACCGGTCAGCAGCTCCTCTACGCCCTCGACGAACAGGTTCGTCGCTACGAGGTCAACGGGCTGGTCACGAAGTACGAGTATTGGGAATGGCTCGGCATGGTGAAGGACGCGCAGGGGCGATGCGTCGGCAGCGCCGCCATGGATCTGCGAACCGCGGAGATTCGAAGCATCCCGGCCGACGCGGTAATGCTTGCCACCGGAGGACCGGGAATCGTCTTTGGCCGATCCACCAACTCGCTGATCAACACCGGCAGCGCAGCGGGCCGCGCCTACATCGAAGGCGCCATTTATTCGAACGGTGAATTCATCCAGGTCCACCCCACCTCCATTCCGGGCGAGGACAAGCTACGGCTGATGAGCGAGTCGGTGCGCGGCGAGGGCGGCAGGATCTGGGTCCCGAAGAAGAAGGGCGACACTCGGCCGCCGAGGGAGATTCCCACATCCGAGCGCTGGTTCTTCTTGGAAGAGAAATATCCGAAATACGGAAACCTGGTGCCCCGCGATATCGCCTCCAGGGAGATTTTCCACGTCTGCCGCGACCTGGGGATGGGGGTGGGTGGCAAGGATGCCGTCTGTCTGGACGTCACCCACATTCCCGCGGAGGTCCTGAATCGGAAGATCAAGGGCGTGCTGGAAATCTACGAGAAGTTCGTGGGCGAGGACCCGCGGACCAACCCGATGCTGATTTTCCCAGGGATGCACTACTCGATGGGCGGGCTCTGGGTCACCTTCGATCCAGGACCGAACAACGAGCCGGTTCCGAACAGCCCGAAGAATCAGGCCAGCAACGTTCCGGGATTCTATGCCGGCGGCGAGGTCGACTGGGCGTACCACGGAGCGAATCGACTGGGCGCGAACTCCCTGGTTTCCTGCCTTTACGCGGGACAGATCGGCGGTCCGGCGATGGTCGCGTATGCGAAGAACAACGCGAAGAGCACCGCGGCGGTAGGGCAGAAGCCGTTCGATGATGCGACGAAGATGTGGACCGAGCGCTTCGAAACGATTCGGAAGATGAGCGGCAGCGAGAATCCCTACCAGATCAGCCGTGAGCTCGGCGACATCATGACCGAAAACATGACCGTGATTCGGTACAACGACAAGCTGCAGAAGACGCTGGACAAGATTCAAGAGTTCAAGGAGCGCTGGGCCCGCTGCAACGTTCTCGATGCGAGCAACAACTTCAATCGCTCGCTCTCATTCGTGAATCAGCTGTGGAACATGCTCGAGCTTGCTCAGGTGATGACCCTGGGAGCGTTGCTCAGGGACGAGAGCCGCGGCGCCCACTACAAACCGGACTTCGACCTTCCGACGCCCAAAACCAAGGACCCGCGCGAGGACCCGGATTGGATGAAGGCCTGGGCGGCCAGAAATGAAAAGTGGCTGAAGGTCACCATGGCCAGCTACTCGCCCAAGGGGCCCCAGATCAGCTACGAACCCCTCTCATTCCCGGTGATGAAGCCGGAGCCTCGTTGGTACGCGTGACGAAATGGATCCTACTTCCGACACTTCCCGGACAATCAACTTTCGGATCTGGCGCCAGCAGTCCCCGGATCACGAGGGCCAATTCGAAGAGTTCAAGATCCCCTATTTTCCCAAGGCGAACGTGATCTCCTGCTTGATGGTGATTCAGCGTAACCCGGTCACCGCCGAGGGAAAGCGCACCACCCCGGTGATCTGGGACTCGAGCTGTCTTGAAGAAGTTTGTGGAAGTTGCACGATGAACATCAACGGACGCGTGCGCATGGCCTGTTCATCCCTGATTGACAAGCTCACCCAGCCGATCACGCTCGAACCTCTCCGGAAGTTTCCTTTGGTTCGAGACCTGGCGGTGGATCGCCAGCGGATGTTCGAGGCGCTCAAGCAAGTGCGGGGCTGGATCCCGATCGATGGCACCTACAATCTGGGCCCCGGGCCTCGCCAAGCCCCCAAGGACCAGTCGACCACGTACGTGCTCTCCACGTGCATGACCTGCGCCTGCTGCCTCGAGGCTTGCCCGCAAGTGCAGATCGACAACAGGTTCATCGGCGCGGCGGCGATCAGCCAGGCCCGCCTCTTCAACATGCACCCGACCGGAAAGCTCAACGCGGAGGAGCGACTTCGCGGCCTGATGGCGGAGGGAGGGATTCAGGACTGCGGCAAGGCTCAGAACTGCGTTCAAGTCTGCCCCAAGGAGATTCCACTCACCACGTCGATCGCGGAAATGAACCGCGAGGTCACCAAGCGACTTTTCAAGGACATCTTCTTCAAGGACGAGGAGCGCGAAAGCGCTGGTGGTCCGGCGTAGATGAACATTCACGAATACCAGGCCAAGGAGATTCTCCGCAGGTACGGCGTGCCGGTCCCGCGCGGTGCCCTGGCGCTGACCCCCGAGGACGTGGAGAACACCGCCCGGGCACTGGGGACACCGGTGGTGGTGATCAAAGCTCAGATCCACGCGGGCGGCCGCGGCAAAGCGGGCGGGGTGAAGCTGGCGAAGTCGCCGGCGGAAGCGAAAGAGCTGGCCACTCGGATGTTGGGGATGGTCCTGAAGACGCCTCAGACCGGACCGGAAGGACGGACCGTTCATAAGCTCTATGTGGAGCAAGGCCTGGACATCGCGCGTGAGCTCTATCTGGGCGTGACGCTGGACCGCGAAGCTTCTCGCGTTTCCTTCATCGCCTCCGCGGAGGGCGGGGTCGAGATCGAGGAAACTGCTGTCAAGCACCCGGAGAAGATCCTTCGCGAGTCGGTTGACCCCGCGGTCGGATTTTTGGATTTTCAGGGGCGCCGAATGGCGTTCGCGCTCGGCCTGTCGTCCGAGAGCGCCAACAAGTTCACTGCTTTTTGCCGCGCTCTCCACCGGGCGTACGTTGAGAGCGACGCCTCGCTGCTGGAGATCAACCCGTTGGTGGTGTTGAAGGATGGGTCGGTGGTGGCGCTGGATGCGAAGATGAACTTTGACGACAACGCCCTCTACCGCCATCCGGAGATCGTCGCTTACCGGGACATCGAGGAAGAGGATCCGACCGAGGCCAAAGCCAAGGAATACGATCTCGCCTACATCCACCTGGACGGGAACATCGGGTGTCTGGTGAATGGCGCCGGGCTGGCGATGGCGACGATGGACACCATCAAGCTGGTCGGCGGAAATCCCGCCAACTTCCTCGACGTGGGCGGCGGAGCGAACAAGGAAAAAGTGGCCGCGGCCTTCAAGCTGATCCTGGCCGACCCGAAGGTGAAAGCGATTTTGGTAAACATCTTCGGTGGGATCATGCGCAACGACATCATCGCCGAGGGCGTGGTCGCGGCGGCCAAGGAGCTGAATCTGCGGGTCCCCTTGGTGGTTCGGCTCGAAGGAACCAACGTCGAGCAGGGAAAGCAAATTCTCAAGAATTCCGGCCTGCAGATCATCCCCGCCGACAATCTTCGCGAGGCCGCCGAAAAGGCGGTGGCGGCGGCGCGAGGTGCTCGATGAGCATCTTGGTGGACGACCGAACACGGGTACTGGTCCAGGGAATCACCGGCTCGACCGGCTCTTTCCACACGCGCCAAATGATGGAGTACGGCACCCAGGTGGTGGCCGGCGTGGTTCCGGGCAAGGGCGGCGGACGGTTCGACGAGAAGGTGCCCTTGTTCAACACCGTGTCGGAGGCGATCCGCGACACCGGGGCGAATGCGAGCGTGGTCTACGTGCCCCCGCCATTCGCCGCCGACGCCATCATGGAGGCCGGCGATGCCGGAATGCCCCTGATCGTGGTGATCACCGAAGGGATTCCGGTTTACGACATGGTGCGGACCAAGCGCTATTTGAAGGATCTGCCTGGAGTCCGGTTGCTTGGTCCCAATTGCCCTGGGGTGATCAGCCCCGCTGGCCGCTGCAAAATTGGAATCATGCCGGGACATATCCACCGCCCCGGTCGGATCGGAATCGTCTCGCGCTCGGGGACGTTGACCTACGAGGCGGTGTTTCAAGTGACGCAATTGGGGATGGGCCAGTCGACGGCGGTGGGGATCGGTGGCGATCCGGTCCACGGAACCGATTTCGTGGATTGCTTGCAACGCTTCAATGCAGATCCCGAGACCGATGCAGTGATCTTAATCGGCGAGATCGGGGGCAGCGCCGAAGAGCGGGCCGCGGATTACATCGGACGCGAGTTTCGCAAGCCGATTGTCGGTTTCATCGCCGGGCAATCCGCGCCACCCGGCAAGCGAATGGGCCACGCGGGTGCGATCATCGCGGGCGGTAAGGGCACCGCGGCCGAGAAGATCAAGGCACTGGAACGCGCCGGCGTTTCGATCGCGCCCTCGCCCGCCGAACTGGGCACTACTCTCGAGGCCGCGCTGAGGCGCGGGGCCGCCCGGAGAAACACCTAACCACGGAGTGACTCATGGCATTGCAACGGACCCTGTCAATCATCAAGCCGGACGGGTTGGAGAAAGGCATCATCGGCAAAGTGCTTACCCGGTTCGAGGAAAATGGCCTCAAGCCGGTGGCGATGCGAATGCAATTCCTGTCGCGAAAGGAGGCCGAAGGCTTCTACGCGGTCCACAAGGAGCGCCCCTTCTTCAAGGACCTGGTGAGCTTCATGACCTCCGGGCCGGTGGTGCTGATGGTGCTGGAGGGAGAGAATGCGATCGCGAAAAACCGCGAAGTGATGGGCGCGACCAATCCGGCGAACGCCGCGCCGGGAACAATTCGCAAAGACTTTGCAACCGATGTCGAGAAAAACACGGTGCACGGCTCCGACAGCGAGGAGACCGCCAGGACCGAGATCGCGTATTTCTTCCGACAGACGGAGATCGTTAATTACGGCTGGAAACGGTAGAATGCGGTATGCGGGATCTCTCGAAGGACATCGCCTCTCTGCGCATCGAGCGCAACCAAGGGCCGGCGAAGTCCTCGCGCAAGAAGTGGCTGATCGCCATCGCGGTTTTGGCGTGCCTTGGACTGATCGCCCTCCTCGGTCGGTTGCTGCTCTCCCGTCTGTTGCGTCCCACCGTCGCTGTCGGTGAGGTGGTATCCGTTTCCCCGTCCCAGGCGGACGTGAAGCTGATGGCCAGTGGTTACGTGGTGCCCCAGCGGCATTCGATCGTCGCCTCGAAGCAACCGGGGCGACTCGAGTCGGTTCTCGTCAAGGAGGGTGACGAGGTCAAAGAGGGGCAGCTCTTGGCGGAGCTGGAGTCCGCCGACCTCCGGGCGAGCCTAAGCGAAGCGCGAGCCGCGCTGGCCAGCGCCCGGGCGCGTGTGCTCGGGGCCAGGGCGACCCTCGCGGAGGCGAAAATTCAGCTCGCGCGTGAAAGGCAGCTTTTGGGCCCTGGAGGCTCAACGCAAGCCAACGTGGATACCGCGCAAAGCCGATTCGACGTCGCAGAAGCCAACGTGCGCGCTGCCGAAGCCGATGTCGAGGCGGCGCAGGCGCGGATCGCCAACGCCGAAGTGGCGTTGAAGAACACCCGCATCACCGCTCCCTTCAGCGGGCGGGTGGTTCGCAAGCTCGCGGAGGCCGGGGAGGTGATGTCGGCTCTCTATCAGACGACCGGCGGAGGCATCGTGGAGCTCGTGGATTTCAAGTCGCTGGTGGTGGAGGCGGACGTTTCCGAGGGTCGGATCGCGGCGATTAAGCTCGGAGATCCCGCCGAAATCTCGCTCGATGCCTTCCCCAACCGGAGGCTGCGAGGGGAGGTCAGCGAGCTGCGCCCCACCGTGGACCGACAAAAGGCCACGGTGCTCACCCGAGTGAAGTTCGTGGACTCGGTCCCTGGAGTGCTTCCGCAAATGGCGGCGAAGGTTTTGTTCCTCAGCAAGGCGCTCAACGAGCAAACGCTCAATCAGCCGCCCAAAACGGTAGTGCCAACCGGCGCCGTGGTCGATAAGGGTGGAGCGAAACAGGTGTTCGTGGTCAGCGAAGGTCGTGCCCACCTGACCCCGATCGTCCTCGGCGAATCGGTAGGCGATGCGCTGGAGGTCAAACAGGGTCCCGGGCCGGGCACGCGAGTCGTTTTGCATCCCCCCGCCTCGCTGCGGGACGGGGATTCGATAAGAGAAGGCACATGACCCTCAACGGAGTTTCCACATCCGCGGCCGTCGCCAAACAGGACGCCGCCGCGAAACCGATCGTCACTCTGCGTGGCCTCAAGAAGTCGTATTACCGGGGCCTGATCGAACTGCCCGTCCTGGACGGGATCGATCTCGACATTCCCAGCGGGGCGTTCGAGGCGCTGATGGGGCCTTCGGGCTCTGGCAAGACAACGCTGCTCAACCTGATCGCCGGGCTGGACCGGCCAACCGCCGGAACAATCCAGGTCAACGGAGTGAATCTTTCGAGCATGAGCGAAGGCGCCTTGGCGGACTGGCGCGCGCGGACCATCGGGTTCGTCTTTCAGTCGTACAACTTGATACCGGTGCTTACCGCGGCGGGGAACGTGGAGTTGCCGCTTTTACTCACCAAGCTCTCCGCCTCGAATCGAAAGGACCGGGTGAAAACCGCCCTGCGCATCGTGGGGCTCGAGGAACGGATGGGACATCTGCCCCGCGAGCTCTCCGGAGGACAGGAACAGCGCGTCGCGATCGCCCGGGCGATCGTGAGCGACCCCACGATCGTCGTCGCAGACGAGCCGACCGGAGATCTGGACCGCAAGAGCGCCGACGAAATTTTGGACCTTCTGGTCAAGCTCAACCGGGAGTTCGGCAAAACCATCCTGATGGTGACCCACGACCCGGCGGCGGCAGATCGGGCCTCGGTGCGACGGCACCTCGACAAGGGGCGGCTGCTCAACAGCTGAAGGCGCGATGACCTACCGAACCATGCTGATCAAGAACGCGTTCCGCAATCGGTTCCGGTCGATTCTCACCATCACCGGGATCGGGGTGGCGATCCTGGCGTTCGTGTTCCTGCGCACCGTGGTGGATGTGTGGAACAGCGGGCTCACCGCCGCGGCCGAGGATCGCCTGGTGACGCGTCACAAGGTGTCGATCACCATGCTTCTGCCTCGCACCTACTACGATCGAATGGGCAATCAGCCAAACGTATCGTCGATAGGGTATGCAAACTGGTTCGGCGCGACCTATCCGAAGGACGAGCACAGCTTTTTTGCCAACTTCGCGGTTGACGATGACAACTACCTCAACGTCTACCCGGAGATCGTCGTCCCGCCGGATCAGCTCGCCGCATGGAAGGCGGATCCGGCCGGCGCCATCGTCGGTCAAACCCTAGCCGCGAAATATGGTTGGAAGCTTGGAGACAAGGTCACGCTCACCGGGACCATCTATCCAGGCGATTGGACTTTCAACGTTTGCGCCTTCTACACCACCACCAACCGCGCCATCGACAAGTCCAGTTTTCTGTTCCACTGGAAATACCTCAATGATGGCCCGATCTCGGATCGGATGCGCGAGCAGGTGGGCTGGCTCGTCATCCGGGTGAAGGATCCGAGCCAGGGCAGTGCGGTGGCTGGTGCGATCGACTCGATGTTCGAGTCGAGCGAGGCGCAGACGCTGACCGAGAGTGAACGCGCCTTCAATCTTTCATTCATCTCGATGTACGCGGCGATTTTCACGGCGATGGACGTTGTTTCCGTGGTCATTCTGCTGATCATGACGATGATCGTGGGCAACACCATCGCCATGGGCGTACGGGAGCGCACCCACGAGTACGGCGTCTTGCGCGCGATCGGGTTTACTCCTCGCCACCTGATGGTGTTGATCTTTGGCGAGAGCCTCTTCATCACCGCGATCGGTGGGGCGCTGGGCCTGCTCATCGCCCTGCCCATCGTCAACGGTTTCGGCAAATTCATCGAAGATAACCTCGGAAGCTTTTTCCCCTACTTTGCAATTTCCTCGGGCACCGTGGCGCTGGCGGCGGTGCTCGCCCTGGTCGTGGGCCTGGCCTCGGCGGTTTTGCCAGCCTGGACAGCCGCACGATTGCAAGTGACGATGGCGCTACGGAGGCTGGGTTGATCCCCATCGCCTATAACGTGCACAGCCTCGCGGCTCGCCGGTCAACCACCATCGCCGCGGCGCTGGGCATTGCTTTGGTGGTGTTCGTGTTCGCGGCGGTACTGATGTTGGCAAATGGCGTGGAACAGACGATGCGCGCCACCGGCTCGCCGTTGAATGCGATCATCTTGCGCAAGGGCTCGCAAGCAGAGATGCAAAGCGGAATCGAGGAAAACGCGGTGGGGGTGCTGCGGGCCTCGCCAGAGGCTGCCCCGGCGGGGTCCGGCACAATGAGCACCGCCGAGGTGGTGGTGATCATCACCGCGTCGGCGGCGGGGACGAAGGGCGGCGTCAGCAACGCGGTGGTTCGGGGCGTGATGCCTGAATCGTTCATGCTTCGGCAGCAGCTCCAGATCATCGAAGGCCGCAACTTTACGCCGGGCAGCGACGAAGTGATCGTGGGCAGGGGAATCGCCAGCCGTCTGGCCGACGTCGGGGTCGGTCGCGAGTTGGCTCTGAAGCGCAACCGGCCGGTGAAGATCGTCGGCGTGTTCTCCGCGGACAACTCCAGCTTCGAATCGGAGATCTGGGGCGATCTGAACTCCATCCGCGCGATCTTCAACCGCCAGGGGGCGGTCTCCTCGGTGACGCTGCGGCTCAAGAATGCGAGCTTGTTCGAGGATTTGCGCCGGCGAATCGCCTCGGACCCACGGCTGGGGCTGGAGGTAAAGCGGGAGCCGACCTACTACGATGAGCAGTCGCAAGGACTGTCGGTTTTCATCAAGACCTTGGGTTTGGTGATCGCAATCTTCTTCTCGGTGGGGGCGATGATCGGGGCGATGATCACCATGTACGCACAGGTCGCCCAGCGCTCGCGAGAAATTGGCACCTTGAGAGCCCTCGGGTTTCGCCGGAGCCGGGTCCTGCTGTCGTTCCTGTTGGAGGCGATTCTCTTGTCGCTGATCGGCGGCGCTCTCGGAATCGTAGGCGCTCTTGGGATGAGCTTCGTCCATTTTTCTACGGTCAATTTCCAAAGCTTCTCGGAGCTGGTGTTCCGCTTTACGCCCTCTCCGGGCATCCTGATCGGCTCGCTACTCTTCGCGTCGATCATGGGGTTGCTGGGTGGACTGTTCCCCGCCGTCCGCGCCTCCCGAGTCAGTCCAGTCGCGGCGATGCGCGACTGAGCGCTTGGCGACGTCGGCGCCAAGCCCGCGCTACTCGCCCGCGTTCGTGGGCGCGTTCACACGGCTCTTCCGGCCTGTCGCACGCGTATGGTTCAGGCCCCGAGTTGAAGGATTGAGCCGCATTCCGCCTCCGCCTTGCTTGTTCGTTGCTAACCACAACGCCTACGGGGTCTTCGAGATCCTGGTGATGCTTGCCATCTGGCAGCGCCAGTTTCAGGGGCGACGCCCGGTGGCAGGGCTGGCACATGATGTCGGACTGATCGGGCCTTTGCGCTGGCCGGTGGAGGCCATTGGCGGGGTGCGTGCTTCGCGAACCGCAGCGAAGGAGCTTTTGGATCGCGGTTTCGATGTCTTGGTCTTCCCGGGCGGATTTCTGGACGCCTTGCGGCCATTTAACGCCAGGTACGAGGTCCACTGGGGCGATCGCTCCGGCTTTTTTCAAGTGGCGGCGGAATGCGGCGTGCCAATCGTCCCGGTGGCGAACTGCGGGAGCCATGCGCAGTACACGATGCTGGCGGGTGGATCCGCCCTTGCCCGGTGGCTGGGGCTGAGTCGCCTCAAAATTCATCGGTTCCCAGTGACGGTGGGCCTCCTCGGCTTCCTGGCAACGCTAGCCGCCTGGCTCGGGGGCTGGATCTCCTGGCCTTGGATGTTATTGGGATTGGCGTGTGCGATCCTGCCCAACCCCAGTCGCATGGACATCACCTTCCTCGCCCCGATTCAGCCTGCCCGGCTTCTCGGCGAAGCGCGTGGCGACATCGGCGCCGCGGCAGAGCAGGTGCGCACACGGATCGAGCAAGCCGTGAAGACGATGGCGGCGCGTCGCGCCACGCCGTGGGAATAGGGTGATGGCCGGCGACCTGCGCGAGCTGCATGGGCTCACCGAGGAGGAGATGGTCCGCTTCGTCACCGAAGATCTGGGAGAGCGCCGGTTTCGTGCGCTGCAGATCTTCCACTGGATTCACCAGCGGGGCGCCACGAGCTTCGATGCGATGACCGACCTCTCCAAGGAACTGCGGCAGCGCCTGAGCGAGGTCGCCACCCTTCGATCCTTGGAGAAGGACCTGGAGCAGAGATCCGTGGACGGCACCATCAAGTACCGGTTCCGGACCGCAGACGGCAAGCGCATCGAAGCGGTGTACATGCCCGCGGAGGACCGGAAAACGCTTTGCGTGTCCACGCAAGCCGGTTGCGCAATGGGGTGCACTTTCTGCATGACCGCGACGATGGGGCTGCAGCGAAACCTCAGCCCCGCTGAAATCGTGGGCCAGGTACACGCGGTCAACACCGAAATCGCCAGTCAAATGCCAGCGCCAGCGCCGCGCCCGATCACCAACCTGGTGTTCATGGGTATGGGCGAGCCGCTCCACAATTTCGACAATCTCAAAACAGCGCTGGAAATTCTGCAGTCCGAGCAGGGGCTGAACTTCTCTCATCGGCACATCACCGTTTCAACGGTTGGGCTGGTGCCGATGATCGAGCGCTTCGGCCGCGAAACCGACGTCAAGCTCGCCATCTCGCTCAACGCGAGCCAGGACGCGCAGCGCTCGGAAATCATGCCGATCAATCGGAAATGGAACATCCAGGCGCTGCTCGATGCCTGTCGAAAATTTCCGCTCAGACAGGGCCGGCGGATCACCTTCGAGTACGTGCTCATCAAGGGGGTCAACGATGACGATCAGGACGCCCGGCGGCTGGTTGAGCTACTGCGAGGCATCCCCGCGAAGGTGAACCTCATCCCCTACAACGAGAATCCCGGGCTCGGCTTTGAAAGCACCGGGGAGGAACGGGCTGAGGCGTTCCGCCAGATTCTTGCCGATGGGCACATCGCGGCCTTTGTGCGCAAAAATCGCGGCCGGGACATCGCGGCGGCCTGCGGCCAACTGGCCAATGTGTCATCCTTGACAACCCCGGCGACCGGAACGTAAAGACTGTCGCCTTCCTCGAACTGGAGCAGTGAATGGCCGTTGTTCTTCGTCTTTCGCGCGCGGGCGCGAAAAAAATGCCTTTTTACCACGTGGTCGCCACCGACTCTCGCAACCCGCGCGACGGCAAGTTCATCGAGGCCATCGGCTCGTATGATCCGAATCAAGAGCCGCCCAAGGTCGAGTTCAAACAGGACCGGCTCGAACATTGGCTTCGAGCCGGGGCCAAGCCGTCGGAGACGGTGGCGGGGCTGATCAAGCGAGCCTCGCAGAAGCCGCCTCAGTCATAGGGGCCGTACGTTTGTCGGAGCCATCGCAGTTCGAAGCCCTGATTACCTATTTGGCGAAGTCGCTGGTGGACCATCCGGACCAGGTGGTGGTGCGCCCCACGTCTGCGGAAGGGAGTCGAATCTACGAACTGCAGGTTGCGCCCGAGGACGTGGGGAAGGTGATCGGGCGAGACGGTCGCACGGTGAATGCGATGCGCACCCTTTTGGCAGCGGCTGCGCAGCGCAAGGGCGAGAAGGCCAGGTTGGAGATCCTCGACGATCGGAGACTGGCCGCTCGAAACGCCACGCCGCCCGCTGGACCCGAAGGACCACCTCCGTCCGACGTTCCGTGACGGGCTCCTCGCTCCTTGAGCTGGGCTATGTGGCCGCGGCGCACGGGGTGCAGGGAAGGGTGATGATCCGCACTTTTGATCCTCAATCCGTCGCCTTGGGAGAGGTTCGCCGCGTGTCTCTAAGGCTGGGCAACGGCGATCAGCGTGAGCTCACGCTCGTTTACCGCCGACAGGCTGGGACGGGATGGGTGGTGGGATTCGAGCAGATTGGGACCAGAACGGCAGCCGAGGGCCTGTTGGGAAGCCGCGTGTCGGTCTTCCGCGATGACCTGCAACCCCCGGGCGAGGGCGAGTTCTTCCAGGGCGATTTGATCGGCCTGACCGCGGTGAACGAGGCGGGGAAAATCCTGGGGACCGTGGCCGAAATTTGGAACACCGGTCCAGTGCCCAACCTGGTGATACGCGAAGGAAATCTCGAGCTTCTGGTTCCGTTTGCCGACGAATTCGTCCCCGGCGTGGATCTGGTGCAAGGTCGGATCGTGATTCGACCTCCCGAGCTGGAGGAGTGACCCCGTGGCATTTCGCGCCGAGGTGCTCACGCTGTTTCCACGGATGATTTCCGGCTACCTCGAGGAAAGCATTCTCGGTAAGGCCATCAAAGCGGGCGTGCTTTCCGTCTCGGTGCTGGACATACGAGCCCACGCCGAGGGCAAGCATCGAACCGCGGACGATGTCCCCTACGGGGGCGGTGGGGGCATGGTGATGAGGGTGGGCCCGGTGGTCGCGGCGATCGAGGACGCCAAGCGGCGGCTTCCCTCCGGACGCGTGCTGCTGATGAGCCCCCGGGGTGCTGCGCTGACCCAAGCGCGCCTGCGAGAATTTGGCGCCTACCCCGGGGGACTGATTTTGGTGTGCGGCCGGTACGAAGGCGTCGACGAGCGGGTGGTGGGCTTCGTCGACGAGGAAGTCTCGATCGGCGATTTCGTCATCACCGGCGGAGAGCTCGCCGCCCTGGTGCTGATCGACGGCGCTGCTCGGCTTCAGCCCGGCGTGCTGGGAAACGAGGCGTCCCCGCTTAGCGAGAGTTTCGAAGGCGGCCTGCTCGAGCACCCGCAGTACACCAGGCCTCCGGAGTTTCGCGGACGAAGAGTTCCAGAGATTTTGCTCTCAGGAGATCATGCCCGCGTTGCCCGGTGGCGGAGGTGGCATCAATTGACGCAAACCCGCGCCCGCCGCCCTGAATTGTTCCGGGCCCTGGCACTCGACGCCGAGGACCGCGCCCTGCTGGAACTGACCGAAGACCAGCTGTGATGGTAGATTGCCGGGCTCGGCGGGCTTGTACCGCTTATTACCCTCTGATAGGTACCGCGCTTTCCTCAATAAAACTGGGAGTTTCCGGTCATGCGCCGCAGCGCAATTGAACACGTTGAGTCCAAGCAAATGCGCAAGGACATTACAGATTTTCGAACTGGCGATACCGTGCGCGTCCATTGGAAAGTCAAAGAGGGCGACAAGGAGAGGGTGCAGCCGTTCGAGGGCGTGGTGATCCGCAAAACCCGCGGACAAAACCGCGCCACTTTCACCGTCCGCAAGGTTTCCTACGGCGTTGGGGTTGAGCGCATCTTCCCACTGCACAGCCCGCGCTACGAGAAGATCGAGGTGATCACCCACGGGAACGTTCACCGCAATCGCCTCTTCTTCTTGCGAAATCTGAGAGGCAAAGCTTCGCGAGTGCAGAGCCAGGAAGAGGCGGGGACCGATACTCCCAGCGTATCCTCAGCGCGGGCCGCGGTCGCCTCCCAGGAAGGCGCGCCAAGTTCCGCGGAAGCGGCGGCTGCAAAGACTCCCAAGGAGGCTGCGCCGGAATCCGCCGGTGCGCAGAAGAGCGCGGCGAAGTCGAAGAAGTCGAAGTCCAAGCCGTCGGCGGGTGTGCGCGAGTAGTTCTCGCACGGTCGATCCCGCACACCTCGAGGAAACACGGGATGGCGCTAGACTGTGAGCGCCGATGCAATTTCTCGAGTTTGCCTTTCAGGGCGTTCGCGGATTTTCACCCGCGATGCGAGCGGCATTGCGTCCCGGATATTGCCTGCTCAAAGCTCCAGGTGCCATTCAGCCTCCGCTGACCGGCCTTTGCACGTCGCTGCTCTACCCTGACGGGCGCGGCGGCGACTCCGAATACAAAGCCCCTGGCCAACCGCAGGGTCGCGCTTCGATGACGATGGTTGCCGCGGATCAGTCGGTATTTCGGCTGGTTCGAAGTCTCGGAGGAGCGGGCGCGCTCCAGCAGCTCAACAAGGTGAGCAACCAATTCGAGTTGCTCTCCGAGGATCCGGCGGAGATGGCCCAATTCCTCCGCTCGCAGTTGGGCCTGCCGACGCGCAAGGTTTTCGAGTCGGTGCTTGCCTTTGGAATTCAGCAGCTTCCGACGCGCCGGCAGAGAGGAGTGCAGCCGGCTCCCAGCGCCACCGGGTTGCTGCCTCCAAGGCCAGCCCTTTCGCCGCTGCCGTCGCAGGACGCCGGAACCGATCTCAAGCTCAAGCAGCTGGAGCAGGAACTGGCCCTCTCAAAGGAGGTCGAGCAGCTTCAGTATCGGGCCGACGGCCTGGCGTCGAAGCTGTTCGAAGCGGAGCGCAAGCTCAAGGCCTCGGAGAGCTTGAAGGACAGCATCAAGGTGGCGGAAGCCGCCTACAGCAAAGCGCCGACCCCGGCATCGCTCCAGCTGCCCGCCGACATCCTCGAGCGCGCGGAGCGATTCCCGGCCATCATCGAAAAGTACCAGCAGGCTTTGGCCAAGCTCGGCTCGGAGCGCGAAGACGGCTATGACGGCGTGCCTCGCCTTTTGCAGCCGGTGCACCAGCGTCCCTCGTTCTGGGCGGCGGTCGGCGGAGGGATAGCGTCCATCGTCCTTGGCATGGCCGTGGGTGGAAAGGGGCGCTACCTGGCCCTCCTGGACATTCCGTCGTTTGGTTTGGCGGCGATCCTGGCCATCAACTACATCGACGATCTTCGTCATTCCAAGCAGGCCAACCGAAAGGGAGAACGGCTGGTCACCCGGGAGAAGAAGATTCAGGAGGAGTACGACGCCGAGGCTCAGGTGATCAAAGCGGCCTTGGCGACTCTGCAGGTCGAGACGCCGGCGGATATCATCGAGGAGCTCGCGGAAAAAGGGAAGTTGAAGGCGCAGGTTGAGTCGCTTCGGCAGCAGCTCGCCGGGTATGAGCACAGCCCCGAGTACCTCGCCGCGCGGTCAGAGGTCGCGGCGCTCAAGCGGGAACAACAGCAGCTCGAGGCTCAGCTCGCTGAAAAAGGAGCTTACGTGCGCGACGCTCGCGAGGTGGAGCGCGAGATCGATCGCTTGCGTCAATCTGTAGCCATGGCCAAGGCCTCGGCCGAAATTCCCGCCCCGGTGGTATCGGAAGGAGCATCCCAAGACCCGTTTCCGGCCCTGTTTTCTGTCGGAGCCGAGCTCTTCGGATTGGATGCGCCTGCCGCGGCGGCGAGCGTCAAGGACCGTTGGTTCCAATACTTCGCGGCCCTCACGGACCAGAGGTATCAAAACTTGCATTTGGAGAAAGAGGGCAAGGTGCATTTGACCTGCGGCGGGCAGCCCGTGCCGGCGGTTGCTGTCCCCGGGATGGACCTGGATCTGCTCTATTTGAGCGCCCGCTTCGCCTTGGTCGAGAAGTTTTGCGTCCGAAATCGGGTCCCGTGCTTGTTGGACGATGTTTTGGTTGGTTTGGATGAGTCAAAATTGTATCTGCTCGGGAGAATGCTGAAGCAGCTTGGCCAGCTAACCCAAGTGCTCCACGCGGCGAGTCAACCCGGCCTGGAGCAGGTTGCGGACACGTCGGTCAACGTCTAGTTGCGCCGACGCCGGAGGCGTTGGCGATGGCGGCGGGACCCAGGAGGCAAGCCGGAGACCGGGCCGAGGAGGCGGTGGTCCGATATCTCATCGAGCACGGCTATGCGGTTCTGACTCGTAACTTCGTCTGTCGGCAGGGCGAGTTGGACATCGTCGCGGAACGCGACCAGACGCTGTGCTTCGTGGAGGTGCGGATGCGGTCCACCGCGGCTTGGGGAGATCCTTCCCACACGGTTTCTGGCGACAAGCAGCGGCGGGTGCTGAAGGCCGCCCTGCGGTATCTGCTGGTCAACCGATTGAGGGACAAGATGATCCGGTTCGATGTCGCATCCGTCGTGGGTAGTGGGCCAGACGCGTCTTTGGAGTACATTCCCAACGCCTTCGACGCGGGGATGTGAACCTTGCCGTTCGGCAAGCTCTTTCTGGTGGCCACGCCAATCGGCAATCTCTCCGACATCAGCGAGAGAGCTGTCAAAACCCTGCGCGAGGTCGCGTTCATCGCCTGCGAGGATACCCGGCGCACCCGAATTCTCCTGCAGCACCAAGGGATTTCCCGCGAGATGGTGAGTCTACCGGCCTTCGACGAAGCATTCAGAGCAAAAGCGATTGTCGATCGAATTCTCGCTGGACAGGACTGCGCGCTGGTGACGGACGCGGGCACCCCGGGCATCAGCGATCCCGGCGAGAAGCTCGTCGCCGAGGCCTTGGCGCGGGATATCCAAGTCCTCCCGATCCCGGGCCCGAGTGCTTTCGTCTTGGCTCTTTCCGCCTCCGGCCTTCCGACGAGCCGCTTTCACTTCCTGGGCTTTCTGCCGCGAAAGGAGGGCGAGCGCGCCGCGATGCTGGAGGAAGTGGAGGCGCTCTCCGCCACGCTGCTGATCTACGAGTCTCCGCGGAGGGTTCTCGAGACGCTTGCCGACTGCCTCAACGCGCTTGGCGATCGTCGCGCATGCGTCGCCCGCGAGCTGACCAAGGTCCATGAAGAATTTCTTCGCGGAACGCTGAGCGGGCTGATTTCCAGACTGCGTAATCGGGAAGAGCTCAAGGGCGAAGTGGTGATCGTGATCGAAGGGCGCGCCGCGGTCGAGCGCTGGGAAACGGAGAAGCTTCGCTCCGCGTTGGAGGCCGGCTTGGAGTCCGGGGAGAAGCTCAAGGATTTGGCGAAGGAGCTGAGCCGCCAATCGGGTTGGCCGTCGCAGCAGATCTACCGCCTCGGGTTATCCGTGAAGCGCGCTTAGGCGCTACTTCCCGGCGACCGCGACCGCCATCAGCGCATCGAGGCGCCGCGTTTCCGCATCGAAAGCCGCTTTGGCCGTCGCCGGCAAGGAGCGCCGGTAAGTGGCGTGGCTGGTGAACGGATCCAGAACGTGGGTTTCCCCGAGCATCAGCTGGTAATGGAGATGCGGAGCAAAGGAATGCCCGCTGTTGCCGCTGCTGGCCATGATCTCGCCCCTTTTCACCGGCGTGCCGACGTGAAGCGATTTGGGAAGCTCGGAGAGGTGCAGGAACAAGGCGCGGCGATGTTTGTCGCCGCTTTCGGTGACCTCGAGGCAATTGCCGTTGGCGCGGAAGTGCCAGTTCTTTCTGGTCACCACCCCGTCGAACGTGGCTCGGACTCTGGAGCCGACCGGCGTCTTGAAATCCACGCCCTTGTGCCGACGCCCATCGCGAATCATCGAGGTCACCTGCTCGTACTCGTCGAGGGGTGCGTCCTGAAGGCGCAGCTCCAATTCTTCGTTCGAGGGAAGGTAATAGCGGGCAAACGGCGCCCCGGGCGATTTGAACCGGTATGCCGCGTAGGTTTGGCCGCGCTTAGCGCTGGTGAAGCGGAGGGCATGAACGATGGGCTCTTCGTTGGGACGCGCCTCGAAGAGCACGTCCAGCTTGTCGCCGCGGATCAACCCTCCAGGGACAACGACCCACCACACCAAAGTCCGGCTCACCACCTGGGCCAACGTCTGCCCCAGATCTGCTCCGAGGTTTTCCACCAGAGCTGTTTCCAAGGGGCCCTGCAAGGTCACCGACACCCTCTGCAAGCCGCTTTGCTTCAGCGGATCGGCAGGGGCTACGGCCGCGCCATTCGCGGGAGGGGATTCGACGGGAGCGGGACCTGTGGCGACCGCGGTTGGCAACGTTGTGCTGCGCGACTCGGCAACGATCGGCGCGCGGTGCTTTCTCCACCACCACCACCCACCCGCCGCTCCAAGCACCAGCAGGAAAATGAGGACCCTCGGCGCGCGCGAGGGCCGGGGCTCGGGGCCGAGCGTGGGAAGCGGAACTCTTCGGTTCATCCTGGTCATTCTTCCCCTGCCTCGTCGCGCAGTCCAAATTCCTTCATCTTCATTTGCAGCGATTTTCGGCTGATCTGGAGCAGCTTCGCCGCCCTGGTGACATTGCCGTTCGTTTCCTCGAGCGCCTTCGCGATCAGGTCCTTCTCCAACTCCGCCGCTTTTTGCCGCACGATATCCTTGAGTCCAGTTTCTCCGCTCGGGGGTACCGCTTCCGCCGCGGGTCCTCCGGTTCCGGCGCTGGCCGCCGGTGGAACGGCGGGGTGGCTGGTGGACGAGCGAATCGGTTCTGGCAGGTCCTTCGGCGCGATCAGTGAACCGTCAGCGAACAGGAGCACGCGCTCGACGAGATTCTCCAGCTCCCGGATGTTGCCCGGCCAGGCATAGGCGACGAGCAAGGCGAGCGCCTCTTCCGAGAGCCCGTCGATCTTCCGGTTCAGGCGCTTGTTGTACTTGTCGATGAAGTGCTGCGCGAGGATTGGAATGTCGCCTTTGCGCTCTCTCAGCGCCGGCAGAACGATCGGCACCACCGCGAGCCGGTAGTACAGGTCCGGCCGAAACCGCCCCGCCTGAATTTCTTGCTGCAGATCGCGGTTGGTGGCGGCGATGAGCCGGACGTCGACGCGAGTGGTTCGGATTCCACCGACGCGTTCGAACTCGCTCTCCTGGAGCGCGCGCAAAAGCTTCACCTGCATCTCGACCGGAATCTCGGCGATCTCGTCCAGGAAGAGAGTGCCGCCGTCAGCCAATTCGAATCGACCGGGCTTGGAGGTGACCGCGCCGGTGAAAGCGCCTCGCTCGTATCCGAACAGCTCGGACTCCATCAGATCCTTGGGAATCGCGGCGCAGTTGATCCGGATCAGCGGCTTGTTTCGGCGCGAGGAGCCTTGATGAAGCGCGGTGGCGATCAGCTCCTTGCCGGTGCCGCTCTCCCCGGTGATCAGCACCGTCGAGGGTGTGTCCGCGACCTTGGCGATGATCTTGAAGATCTCCTGCATCTCAGCCGAGGTGCCGACGATCTCCGGCTGCGCCTTGCCGTCCACCTTGACGTTGCTGGAAGCCATCGCGTGGGTTCGGTCGGCCTTGGCGATCACCGCCTGGATTTCCGCTTGGTCGAATGGCTTGGTGATGTAGTCGAAGGCGCCCAGCTTGATGGCCTCGACGGCGGAGTCCACCGTCCCGTGCGCCGTGATGATGATCACCGGGACGTCGGGATCGCTGGCGTTCACCGACTTGAGGATGTCCATGCCGCCGAGCTTGGGCATCACCAGATCGGTGACCACGATGTCGGCGCCGTTCTTGTGGAACTCCGCCAGTCCCTGCTCACCGTCAGCGGCGACGGTGACGTCGTACCCATTTCGCCGCAGCATCGCGGCCAGTACCTTGCGCAGGTTCTGCTCGTCATCCACGACAAGGACTTTGGCCATCGAAGCGGCGCTGTTACCAAATGCGAGCACGCAGAGCAATGTGGGTGCACGGCGATGGTGTATCGTTAGCGCAATGCCCATCGCGGAGCGAGAAACCGAACTGGCTGCCGCTTCGCCGATGGCGGTTCCCGAGTCGGTCGCGCCTGAGCCGATTGGGCCGGATCCGGGCGAAGCGCAACTGCCGGATCCGGGAGGACGCGGCAGCTTCTGGGTGGCCACCGGGATTTTGGTGTCGCGGCTGTTCGGTCTGGTTCGAGAGCGGGTGTTCGCCTACTACTTCGGCAATTCGATCGCCGCGGGCGCGTTCAAGGCCGCATTTCGGATTCCGAATTTTCTGCAGAACTTGTTCGGCGAGGGAGTGCTGTCCGCATCGTTCATCCCGGTGTACGCGAAGCTCATCGCCCGTGGAGATCGCGACGAGGCGGACCACGTTGCCGGCGCGGTGTTCGCGTGGCTGTCGCTGATCACCAGCGTCCTCGTCGCCGCAGGGCTTCTGCTCACGCCCCAGATGATTTCAGTCATCGCGCCGGGGTTTCGCGGCGAGTCTCGGGAGCTGACGATTCGACTGGTTCGGATCTTCTTCCCCGGCACTGGGCTGCTGGTTCTTTCCGCGTGGTGCTTGGGAATCCTCAACAGCCATCGCAAATTTTTCCTGTCCTATGCGGCGCCGGTGATCTGGAGCTGCGCTCAGATCGTCGCCTTGGTGGGTTGGGGCAACCGAGCGAATTCGGATCGCTTGGCGGCCTACGTCGCGCTCGGTGCCGGCGCCGGAAGCGCCCTGCAGTTTCTGGTGCAGTTGCCCTGGGTGCTGCACCTTTTGCACCACTTTCGCCCAACGCTGGTTGCACGCCACGCTTCGACTCGGACTGTGTTTCGCAACTTCCTGCCGATTCTCCTGGGACGAGGCGTGGTTCAGGTCAGCGCGTTCGTGGATACCGCATACGCTTCGTTGATCTCCGAGCGCGCCGTCGCCGCTCTCGCGTACGCCCAGATGATTTACCTCATTCCGGTAAGCCTGTTTGGGATGGCCGTTTCAGCAGCCGAGTTGCCCGCCATGTCCCAGGCGATTGGCACCGTGGATGAAGTCGCCGCCAAGCTTCGCCATCGGGTCGACGAGGGGTTGGCGCGCATCGCCTACTTCGTGGTTCCATCCGCGGCAGCGCTGCTTTGCCTGGGCGACGTGATCGCCGCGGCGCTTCTGCAGACAGGCCGCTTTCACGCGGGGGATTCCCGGTACTTGTGGTACCTGCTCATCGGGGCCACGGTCGGCCTTTTGGCGGCGACCATGGGCCGGCTTTACGCCTCGACGTTCTACGCCCTTCGCGACGCGAAGACTCCGCTTTACTTCGCCGCGCTTCGAGTGATGCTCACCGCGGTCCTGGCCTATTGGTGCGCGGTCAAGCTACCGATTCAGCTGGGAATTCCCCGCGAGCTGGGAGCGGTAGGCATTACTGGAACGACGGGCCTGGCGGCGTGGCTCGAGTATTTGCTGCTGCGTCGTAGGCTGCGGGCGCGCATCGGCGAAACCGGTTTAGGCGGGACGAGGCTGGTCCGGCTCTGGGGTGCCGCCGCCTTGGGCGTCGCGGTGGGCTTGGCGATCAAAGAAATGTTGGTCAAGCTGTACGGTTCCGCTGCCAGTACCACGGAATGGGGGGCTGGCATCCTGCCGTTCCCTGCGCTGCACCCCATTGCTGTCGCCTTGTTGGTGCTGCTCCCATTTGTCACAGCCTATTTTGCGGCCACTCTGATATTCCGGGTCCCACAAGCGGACGCGATCCTCAGGCGCTTGGCCTTTCGGCGCTGAGAGCATCCACCTTCGCACGGAGTGATTGAACGGACTTTCTTGGGAGCCCCTGCTTGTGTATAGAGTTTCGCCCCCCTCGAACGAGCGTTGCGCGCAGGCGCTGCGTGTTAATAAGGCTAGGGAAGGGCATGGCTTGAGCGAACAGCAAAAAAGTGGTTCTGGCGGGAAGGGGGGCTTCGGGCCAAAGAAGCCGCGCGCGACGTTTGGGGACGTGATGCTGGGCATCCCCGCCGGCCGGGGCGGCGAACGCGAAGAGCGGCCTCGCGGGGATCGAGAGCGCCGCGAGCGAGACGATCAAGGCCAACGCCGGGAAGGGCGCGGGGATCGGGGCTCGCGCGATCGTCGAACCGAAAGACCAACGCGTGAGGCGCGCAAGGAAGCGCCGCCATCAGACGCGAATTCCACTGAGCCGAAACCTCCTGAAATTGCGCAAACCGAGCAGGGCGCTGCCCCCGCTTCACAGCCGGCAGAGGGCGACCGCCGCGATCAACGTAAAGGTCGCGACCGAGGGCACCGAGGGCACAAACCGGACCGCAGTCCGAGGACGCAGGGTCCACTGGTGGTGGTCAAACGCGCGACCGGAGCGATCGAGACGCGTCCTCTCGAGGCCCGTAGCGACGAGAAGCCGGCGGCACCGGCCACCCCGGCTCCTTTGCCCACGGCGAACGGTGCAGTCGACGAAACGATGGCCGCCGCTTCCGCACCCAATTCCGAGACCGTTTCGCCCGACGCTGGGGACAAGCCCGTTCCCTCGCCGACCCCGTCGAGCGCCATTTTGCAGGAGATGCCGGAGAAGGAATCCTTCGCGGAGATGTTCGAGGCCGCGAGCAAGAAGGACGCAAAGAGCGGCCGTCGCCCGGTTCGGGTGGGCGAAAAAGTTTCCGGAACGATCTTTCAGCTCGGAGCTGAAGTGGCCTTCGTCACCCTCGAAGGAGTCAATCGAGAGGCGATGATCGACATGAACCAGCTCCAGGACGAGCAGGGGATCCTCCGCTACGGCGTGGGCGATGCGATCGAGGCCTATGTCCTCGAGACCGGGGCGAAGGGCATCATCCTCAGCAAGACGTTGCCCAAGGGCCAGGCCTCGATGGCGATGTTGACGGATGCTCGCGCGTCCGGCATGCCCGTCGAAGGCTTGGTGCTCGGGATCAACAAGGGCGGCCTGGAGGTCGCGATCGGCGATGTGCGTGCGTTTTGTCCCGCCAGTCAGGTGGACACCCACTACGTAGGCAAGCTCGAGGTTCTGGTCGGCGAGCGGTTCAAGTTCAAGGTCACCGAAGTTCGAGGGAAGAACGTCGTCCTGTCTCGACGCGCGGTGCTCGAGGAGGAGCAGCGGGCGCTGGCGGCAGAGACCCGCAAGACGCTTGCCGAAGGAAAGGTGGTCCACGGCAAGGTGACCAGCGTGCGCGACTTTGGCGTCTTCGTGGACCTGGGCGGTCTGGAAGGGCTCGTCCCGGTATCCGAGCTTGCGCATACGCGGGTGGCGCATCCCAGCGAGGTGGTAAAGGTTGGCGACGAGCTCGAGATCGAGATTCTCAAGATCGAGCCGCCGCACCCCGAATCGCCGGACAAGGCGAAGCATCGGGAACGAATTACGCTCTCCTTGCGGGCACGGCAGGAGGATCCGTGGAAGACCACGGCCGCGGAGCTCAAGGAGGGCGATCGGCTCGAGGGAAAGGTGGTGCGGCTGCAACCCTTCGGCGCTTTTGTGGAGCTTCGCCCGGGCGTGGACGGATTGATTCACGTCTCTGCGCTCTCCGATCGGCGAATCGCGCATCCGCGCGACGTGGTGAAGGTCGGCGATGTGGTTCCGGTGGTGATTGAGAAGGTCGATCTCAGCGAGAAGCGGATTGGCCTTCGGCGAGTGATCGAGGAGTCCGCTGCGCCAGTGGAGGAGAAGGCACCCCCGCCCAAACCGCCGGAGAAGAAGAAGGAATCGGCGCCCGCGCCGAAGGTGGGGCAGGTCATCAACGGAACCATCGATCGGATCGAGCCCTACGGAGTGTTCGTCTCCTTTGCGGGAGGAAAGGGGCTGATTCCGGCGAGCGAGACGGGGACGGATCGAGGGACGGATCTGAAGCGCCACTTCAAGCTCGGGGACACCCTGCAGGCGGCGATCATCGACATCGACGCGTCGAGGAAGATCCGACTGTCTGTGACCGGCGCGGAAAAAGCGGAGGAGCGCGCGTCGCTCGAGGAGTGGAAGAAGTCGCAGGCGAAGCCAGGGGGCAAGGGCTTCGGAACGTTCGCGGATCTACTGAAGGGCAAGAAGCTGCTGTAGCTGCGTACGCAGGGTGTGCCCAGCTGTCGAGTAAGCGCCGAACGACCTTGACAAATTGGCTCGCATCATTAGAACGACTCACAGATCGCGGGGTGGAGCAGTCTGGTAGCTCGTCGGGCTCATAACCCGAAGGTCGCTGGTTCAAATCCAGCCCCCGCAACTAGAAAGCGGAAGCGCCGCGAGTGTTTGCCTCGTGGCGCTTTTCGCTTTTTGGGGGTTTCCACAAACTGTGTCCAAAACGTATCCAAGATTCTCAGCCTCGATGCGAGCGACGGCATCGCGGAGACTCGAAGGGCTCAATCGGCCCTGATTGGCGGAGCAAGCCTTAGCCTTAGACGCCTTGTTCGTCTCCCACTTAGGGCGCACCACTCCCATTCACCCAAACGAAAACGGCGGCCCAAAACCCTTGTCAGAGCCAACGCCTCGGCGGGCGTCAGCCGGCGGCATCAGTACGGCCTCGCCGAGCGTGGTAGTGTGCCCCGCCAGTCTGATAGACAGGCGGCCCGAAAGAAATACCATTTAAGGACCCTCTGATTGGGCCTGTCACGAGACCAAGAAATTATCTTGTATGGTCGCTTTAGGAGGGCAAGGTCAGCGCCTTGAAGCCGCACCGCCGCGCGGGCCGGCGCTGAACTCGCGCCTGCTCGCCCTGGTGCTGGTCTTCGTCGCGGTGGCTCTTCGCGTTTGGCAGTACGCGGCGGGCACGTCGATGTGGATGGACGAGCTCTGGATTGCCTCCAACGTGCTCCCGCGCTCCACCGCCGACCTGTTGCGGCGACCACTAGATTTCGGGCAGGTGGCGCCCCCCGGATTTCTCCTCTTGACGAAGTGGTCCACTCTAGCACTCGGATCGACCGAGTACGCCCTTCGGCTGCTTCCATTCCTGGCCGCTCTCGCCTCGGTTGTCCTCTTCTGGCGCCTGGCTTGCCGCGCGCTCGATGGAGCCGGTCTACCGATGGCCGTTGCTCTCTTCGCTTGGAACATCGGCCTGCTTCGCTATACGAGCGAAGCCAAGCAGTACGAGGTAGACGCCGCGGCGGCGCTGGCGTTGACGTTGCTGGCGCTCCGCTTGCGCGATCGACCCCCGACATTGCCGCGCGCCGTCGCAGCCGGTGCCGCAGGCCTGCTTGTCGTCTGTCTTTCGCACGCCTCTGCCCTTGTGCTTGCCGGGCTTGGCGCCGCGCTTGCGATTGGCTGGCTCAGCGACCGACCCCGGAGCAAGGCCCTCCCCTACGCGGTCGTCCTGTGCATGTGGGCCATTGCCGCGGCCGTTTCGGTGCTGGCCGCCGTCCGCCATCTCGCGCCGTCCACCGCTGCGTTCATGAAGATTTTCTGGCGAGAGGGGTTTGTGCCGTGGCCGCCGGTACACCTGAGCGACGCCCTGTGGCTCTGGAACCGGCTCGTCGACTTATTTGGCCAGCAACTGATGCAATATCCATGGCCGGCGGCGTACGTCCTGGTCATGCTCGCAGGTTTTGTCGCGCTCTGGCGACGCCGCCGCGAGCTCACGGTCATCTTGGTCGCCCCCCTCGGGATGACGCTGGTCGCGGCGGCGGCGCAGCAGTATCCGTTCAGCCGGCGGCTGATCCTATTTCTGGTGCCTGTGTTTCTCATTGCCGTGGCCGCGGGAATCGAATGGTTGCGGCGGGGCATCGCTTCGCGCCAGCCGGCGTTGGCGTGGGCAGCCGTTGTTATTTTGCTCGTTCCGCCGGCCTGGATCATCGTACGGATGCCACCGCCGCACCGGAGCGAGGAGTATAAAGGCGCTTTGGCTTACGTACGCGACCACCGTTTGCCCGGCGATCGGATTTACGTGTTTACCTGGGCCAGGCTGGGCATGCAGTTCTACGGCCCGCGCTTCGGGTTCAATGAAAGCGAATACACGATCGGCGGCTGCTACCGCGACGAGCTGCGGCCGTATCTTCGCGAGATAGACGAATTCAGAGGCGCGCCCAGGGTCTGGGTGATCCTCGCCAGCGTCTTTCCTGTGAGGCAAGCGCGCATCGGGATCACTAACTATCTCGACGCGATCGGAGTGCGAGGCGGAGGAATTTCGTACCCGTCCGCGTATCCTTTCAGCCCGGACGGGGTTTTCGCATACCTGTACGACCTCAGCGATTCGGCGCGTCTCGCGGCTGCATCTTGGCGGGACTTTCCTCTCGAGCCGATGACCTTCCGCCCGAGTTGCCTATCGGCTCAGGGCCGATTCGCTAACCCGCCCGCGGAGGCACGCAACTGACTCGGCGCGGCGCCTGGCGCGCTGGCGCCATTTCCGTTTACGCCTGGCGGGCGGTGCCCAGATTCTCCAGCTCCTCCGTCGCGCGCTTGAGTATTTCGATGATGCGCTTGCGCTCTGACTGATCCTCGGCGCGCCAGGCTGTGTCCGATAAGCTTCTTTCACGAACCGGCCGACGGCTCGATTCACTTCATCCATCCCGCCACCCAAGGTTTCGTCCAAGGCCTCTCGTACCCGATCAAAAATCTCGTCGATGATGTCTCGGTGCTCGCGGAGAAACTTCCGGCCGGCATCTCGGGCGATGGCGCGCCATCGCGACGGCGAGCATGCGAGATTGCGCGAAGTCGCGAGTGCGCCCAATCACAACATCCGGCAGGCGGGCCATCACCATCATCATGTAACGCACTGAGTTGCTCGTTATGGTTGGTTCTTCAAAGGCCCCGCGCCCTTGTAGGCATTGATCAGAATGCCTGAGGACAAAGCGTTCGTGCTGGCGAGCTCGAATGTGCGTGGCGGAGTCCCCTCTGCAAAGAAGCGCTTTCCTTTTCCCAGCAGGACTGGATAGACGAGCAGAAAGACCTCATCCGCAAGGCCGTGTTCGAGCAGCGTCGATGTCAGCGTTGAACTGCCCGATAGGATCAGGTCAGGGCCGTTGTGCGACTTGATGCGGCGAATGTCTTCGACGATGTCCGGTCCAAGGCCCTCGAACGGGCCCCATTTCAGACTCTCAGGCCTGTGGGTCGCGACGTACTTCGTCGCGGCATTGAGGCGGTCGGACATAGGAGTGCTCGGCGCCTTCGGCCAGAAGCCCGACCAGAGATCGTAGGTGCGCCGGCCAAGTAGCAAGTCGAAGCTCTCGCCATGTAACGCGAGGACTGCATCTCTGCCAGCAGGGCTGCGATAGGGTGCTGTCCAGTCGCCGTAGGGGTAATCGTCTTCGCCCGAGCCGCGAACCTGGATTACGCCATCCAGCGAGATGTGTTCGAAAATTTTGAGCTTTCTCATTGCGACCCTCCGTGGCTAACCGATGATGTCTTTGCTGAGTTCCTGGCCTTCGAGCGCCTTTGCGACAACGTATTGAAGCATCATCGCCCTGCTTGTCGAGCCCTTCATCCGTCTGCCTTCAAGCATCCAGTTGAGCTGCCTTCATCCGCGCAGGTCGTTTCGTTGTTGCCGAAGAAAGCACCGTCTGAAGGCTTTAACAACCGTCTGTCGGCTTGGGCTCTAGACTTGCTGCACAGCCATTGCGTATACGCGGGGACTGTTGCCAGCGGTCTCAAACGCCTTGAAGCGATTTCAGATCATCCAGCGCCTGCCAGCTCCAGACGGGCCAGCCGCGGCTCTCGCGTTGAAGGCCGCCTGTTTGGCTCTGCTCGCGCTCCTTTGTTGGCGCGCAGCTCCACTGTTCGATCCCGCGAGCCGCTACGTCAATCCGTTTAGCTCGGACAGCGCCATTCCGGTCCTGATGGCACGCGGCCCACTCCATGGGCTGTTTGGCGCGTACTACTGGGGCCAAGATCGCTTCGGATCGTGGCCGTTTCTGATCGGCTCAGGGTGGAGAGCGCTGACTGGTTGGAGTTGGACCCCTGAGCGGCTTGCCCTCGTTCAGCAGGCCTGGCTGCTCTTGGGAGCTGTGGTGTTGGGGAGCATGAAACCTGTCGGAAGTGTGGCTGCTTCCGCTTTCGTCTCGGCGCTGGTTCTTCATCCCGCGGTGAGGGGCACCGTGTTCTCAACCGGGCAACCCTATGCCTGGCAACTGACTGCTCTGATCTTGTCGTGGTTTTTGGTCCGGCAGCTGCTTTCGGGCAAGCGTATCAGCTGGGCTGTGGCTCCGTGCGGGCTCGCGATCTTTTTGGCGATCTGGAGCTCGCCGATCAGCAGTGTTTTGCTATTGGGAATCATTGCCATTGAAACCTACCGTTCTCGCGAGCTGTCGCGCAGGACGGAGACGACGCGACAATTGGGCCTGCGAGTTGCTCTCGCCATCACTCTTCTTGTTGTTTCCGTCGGTGCGGAGGTACTCCTGCGCTTGGCCTACCATCGCGCTGCGTGGAATACTTTCGGAGACTCGTATGAAACCGTCTGGCGCGGGGACCGAGGGCACTTCCAAGACAATGCGCTGAAACTGGTGAGGGTCGCTTTTGATGATGCTCGGTGGTTGCCGCTACTGGCCCTTGTGGGAGCGGCAATTCTGGGTGTGCTGGCTGTTCGACAACGCAAATCGCAGCAAACGGACGGTGCAGAACTTGCGAGAGAGAGTTTCTTTCTTGCTTCCGGATGCGCCTTCATGGCGCTCGCAAACTTCTTGATTTGCGTGGGTGCGCGTCACGTGCGGCTCAATGATTACAGTGACCGTTATCTCTGTCTGACGTATATCTTCCTGGACATGACGGTGTGGATCTCATGGATCGGCATCGCGCTCTGGGTCGTTCAGCGTGCACGGTCAGCGAGATTGTTTCCGCCTGCGCTGACCCTGCTGACGCTGATTTTTACGTTCTTCTGGATTCCCGTGCCAGCCAGGAATCCTCAGTACGATCAGCTCCGGATGGTCGCACAGTCGATAGCAACACAAGGCCACTCGGTTCTTTTGGGCGAATACTGGAGCGTCTATCAACTCGCCGCGCTCTCTTCCCCCGATGCTCTCATTCCGGTAACTCCCGAGGATGAAAAAGGGCCGCGAACGCCCTTTAACGTTCCGTTTTTGATACAGGCGAGGGAAGTGCGAGTGCTTCACAAGGGCGGCCACTTTCTCGATTTTGACGGGCGCCCGCTCCAACGGTTTTCGCAGTACGGAGTGTTGCTCGAATGGCTGGGCCCGGCAGTACCCCAAAGCTCAAATGCGCTGGTGTCGGTATACCGCAATCGAGGGGCAGGCCCCTAAGTTACGGCGCCACGACCGCACCTGTACACTCGTTTCGTCGTGGGCTTCGCGTTGAGCGCCATGAACGACAGACATTTGACGCTCCAGGCGATAAACGAGAAGAGTGCGCGCAACGGTCTCGTCTCTCCCCGTACCTAGTGGCCTTCGAGGTCCATGGCTCTCCTCTTGAACTTGGGTCTCGCTCTGGCCATGTGTCACCGTCGGCTTGATGGGCTCGTTCGAGCCGACGGAGGAGGAGCTTTTGCGGGGCATCGGTCAGCAAACGCGGATTTGATTTGCCGTGAAGTAGCCAGGGCTGGGGGCGGAAACCCCCTCGCCTTACATCCTCCGCGTTGAGCCGCCGATCGCTTTCCATGCCGAATGGCCGCCCTTCATGTATTTCGCGTCGAAGCCCGCCTCGCGCAGCGCGATCGTCATCTTGCAGCCGATGTGGAAGCCGTAGGCGCAGTAGACGACAACCGGCTCGGATTTCGAGAGCTCGCCCATCCACTTCTGGATCTGCTCTGGATCGCGCCACTCGATGCCTTCGGCGATCTCCTGCTGGCGAGACACGAAGTGGCGGGGGCGCACGTCGATCACCTGCACCGCCTGCCCGGACGCCATCATGACCTTCACCTCCTCCACATCGACGCCCGGCAGGTCGCCGAATTCTGCCTGCAGGAGCGGGCGCGGCGCCGGCACCTGGCAGGCGTCCTGGTACCGCTGGTAGAGCGCAGGCCAATCGACGTTGCGCATGAACGTATCCACGTACGCTGTGGCGTTCGCGCCGAAGTCTATGTGATAGGCGTGCTCGTACATGTCGAGCGCGAGGATCGGCACGCCGCTCGCGATCCCCTGCGAATGCTCAGCCGCATATTGATTCACCAGCCTTCGCTCCCGCGGAACGTACGTGAGGACCACCCAGCCCGAACCGCCGCCGAGCGCGTAGCCCATCGCGCGGAACTCAGCGCGCCAGCCATCAAGCGAGGTGAAATCGCGCGTCAGCACGTCGAGCATCGGCTTGATCGGCTGGCCGTCCCCGCCCATGCTCGCGAAGTACAGCTCGTGGAGGAGCATCGAATTGATCGCGACCAGCTCCTCACGCTTGAGGCCGTTCACGACGTGAGCGGGCGCGGTCGTGAAGTCGAGCGACTCCAGCTGTTGCGTAATGGAATTCAGGCGGCGCACGGCGCCGCCGTAGTTGTTCTCGTAATGGCTCTCGATCAGCTTGAGCGAGAGTCCGTTCAGCGTCCACGGACGGCAGTGAATCGGCTTGACGTTGTAGCGCATTCGGGTCTCCTTCATCAGGGCATGCTTGATTCAATTGCACTATCTATCTTTTTTGAAAGCTACGGTTGCTCTATAACACGTGGATGGACGCGAACCGCACCCAAAATGACTCACGCTGCGTGACCTGTCGGTATTCGGACGCTGAACGGAATGCCAGTACTCAGAAATTCATGTTCTTGCCTGGTCGATGTTGATTTTGACGGTGACGGTCACGCCGGCCAGTGGACCCGGGTCGTCGCCGCGGGCCAAGACACTGTCCACCCGATCTGCCTGCTGTCGCACCAGGTCCGGGCGGCCCTCGACGATCGCGTTGATGCGCGGGTTGACCGACTCAAGTCGCTCCAGCGCTGCGTCGGCTACTTCGCGGGCCAAGACTTTGTCTGCCTTTACCAGGCGAGCGACTTCACTTGCCGACAGGCTCCAGAGCTCGTTCATAATGCCTCCGCCTCTCTCACAGTTTCACCTTGGTCGCGGCTCATCGGCAGCACGCTTGTGAGCTAAGGCGTGGGCGATTGAACACACGGCTCCCGAACGGCAAAGGTGAACGCGGGAATATCTTCATGGCCCAGAGGCTGCAAGGGAGCAAGCGACTGCTCCTGAAAAGCTTGCGGAGGCACGTACATGTACGACGGTTTGATTTCTTCGACTGGATCAGCGGCAGAACCGCCTCCTCTCCTCGTCCCGCATTTCGGCGCGACCGAGTTTCGACGTCACGCCAAACGGGGGTTCATGAGGTTCGGGGCTGCACTGGCGTTGTCAATCGTCGCAATCGCATGTGCCGTTGTGTTCCCGCAGCACCCGTTCGTCCCAGGGCTTGCGTTTGGGTTGACATGCTTCGTGGCATCCCTCGGGCTCGTTGAGGGAGTGAGAGCACTCTCCAAAGCGAGATCACCTCAGATTCCGAAGGGCGTGCCAATCCTGGTGGCCGTCTTCCCGATTCTCTGCGGCGCGTTCATGACCTTGCTGGGTGCTGCGTGTGCATTTTTCTCGACGGTTCAGTTTTCGCGTGGGCGGCAGCTCCGACGGCGAGGACGCATCCTTCTGCCCAAAGTTGTGCCCCTACGCACCTGGCTTGCGAAGGATGCCTTTGAGAACGGTCCGCCGCTCGTGCGCACGGGGATCGCTGACCAGTGGCGAGAGAACGGCCGCACCGAGCACGCCTCCGTTGCTGCATGCGCTCGTTTGACCCTGGATCTCATGGCTCTGGGGGCACCGCCTCGATTGATCAAGGCAACGCAAGAGGACGCGCTCGACGAGATTCGTCATACCGAGCTGTGCTTTTCCTTGGCGCGGTCGCTGGACGGAAGAGAGATGAGTCCCGGACCGTTCCCTGAGGCGCAAGCTTCGTCCCGTAGGTCAAGGGTCCGGATCGTCGCGCTCGCCCAATTGGCGGTGGACTCCCTGGTCGACGGTGCCCTGCACGAAGGGCTCTCCGCGGCGGTGATCGCCAAGGTGGCTCAGCGAGCAAGCTTCCCGGAAGTGCGAACCATGCTGATGGGCATCGCCAGGGACGAGGGCCGTCACGCTGCACACGGCTGGGATGTGGTGGAATGGTGCCTCGCTGAGGGAGGTGACGCGGTGGTGAGTGCGCTGCGTGGTGCAATGCTCACCTTGCCTGAACGGACACAACATCGTCGACCGGCAGCCGCGATGAGCGGCGAATGGGAATCGTTCGGAATCCACAGCCAGGCGCTGGAAGATCGGGAATTCGCCAGAATCCGCGCGAGCCTTCAGGGCCACCTCGCTGCGCTGCTGGGCGAAGAGATGGGAAGACCAGCCGCGTGACAACGATTCGGCGTTCGCGATGCCTCAGCGAAGCAGTGCGCGGAACGCCATCGCGAACTTGTCCAGTTGCGAGCGCGCTTCTTTACGCCGCCGATCCCGAAGCTCCAGATAGGCCATCAAATCGGACGCGCGGATTCGGCGACGCGAACCGACTTTGCGAAACGGGATCTCCCCCTTCTCCAGCAATCCCACCAGGTGCGGCCTCGAAACGCCGGCCCGACGCGCGGCCTCCTCGGTGGTGAGCTCCTCGTCGATCGGATCAATTCGTACTCCATGACCACGTGTTAGCAGTTCCAAGACTGCGAGCAGCGCGCGGAAGGCGGACGCCGACACGTTGGCGGACTTATCTCCGACGCGGATCTGCACGAGGTCAGAACCCAGTTCGACCGAGCGGAGGATTGGCCCGGCAGACGCGGTGGCCTCCCTAATCCCACCGCTCAGCGGGGCGATCTGCGTTCCCTTTTCCGAACCTAAGAAAGCTCGCGCCATTTTCTCTCCGATCATGTCCCTACTGAGGCGGCGGAAATGCGACGCCGCAGAAACTTTGAGCGAAATAAACGAAATGGACGAAACGATGATGGTCCGATTCGAATCCTGAGTCTCCAAAAATCAACCGGAGTGCAGACGAATCGAATAAGAGCTTAGTGACTCTGGCAGGTTTCGCTCGTTTCGTTCATTTCGTTCAAGGTTTCTGCTGGAGGAGGCGCCATGAAAACCCGCGACCTGCGCGTGCAGAGCATTCGCCCACTGCTTCCGCCGGCCATCCTGCTCGAGGAGCTACCCCTTGAGGAGACCGGCTCCTTGGTCGTGGCGCGCGCTCGTGAGGAGATCATTCGCATCCTCGATGGCCAGGATGACCGCCTCATGGTCGTCGTCGGCCCCTGCTCAATTCACGACCCGATGGCCGGGCTCGAGTATGCCCGGGGCTTGAAAGCAGCCGCCGATCCGGTCGCGCGCGAGCTGCTTATCGTGATGCGCGTTTACTTTGAGAAGCCTCGCACCACACTGGGTTGGAAGGGGCTCATCAATGATCCACGTCTCGACGGGTCCTTCGCCATCAACGAGGGGCTGCGCCTTGCTCGTGGGTTCTTGCTGGACTTGGCAGAGCTGGGGCTTCCCTCGGCCTGTGAATTCCTCGATCCGATCACGCCGCAATTCCTCTCCGATCTCGTAAGCTGGGCCGCGATCGGTGCCCGCACGACGGAGAGTCAAGTGCACCGCGAGCTTGCCTCCGGTCTCTCGATGCCAGTGGGTTTCAAGAACGGCACCGACGGCGATGTCCAGATCGCGATCGATGCAGTGCGCGCCGCGAGCCAACCCCACCACTTCCTAGGGGTTACTGAACAGGGCCTGGCCGGAATCGTTTCGACCAGCGGCAACGCCGACTGCCACATCATCCTGCGCGGCGGAGGTAAGGGCCCGAATTACGACTCGAGCAGCGTGCAGGGCGCCCTCGCTGCGCTCAGCCACGCTGGACTCCCTGCGCGGTTGATGATCGACGCAAGCCACGGTAACACCGAGAAGGACTACAGGCGCCAACCTCAGGTCGCGCGAGCGGTCGCGGCCCAAGTGGCCGAAGGGGAGCGAAAGATTGTCGGCGTGATGATGGAATCCTTCCTGGTCGATGGCCGCCAGGATTTGAAGGACCCCGCGCGGCTCACCTACGGTCAATCCATCACCGACGCCTGCATGGGCTGGGAGATGACGACCCCGGTGCTTCGCGATCTGGCCGCGGCGGTGGATAAGCGCCGCCGCTTCTAAGAAAGTGGCGCTCGCCCAGCGTCCGCAATCTCTTTCCCCGGTGGCTGGAGAGTGGGTGTTGGGAACCGGCTTGGCACGTCCTCGAGAGGCCCCGCATCACAGTGCGTAGCGGCCCTAGCTCGAAACGGTTGCCCTCTGCCTGAAGCGCAGTCAACTCACGAGCTGCTGGCCGCCGTCGATGTCGTAGGTCGCCCCGGTCAGCGCGGTGTTGGTCATGAGATGGACGGCCAGCGCGGCGACGTCGTCCGGCCCGACCACGC
>Ga0126384_10000016_pt1 | contig 54381 bp, 50 predicted proteins | sample PanSoiMetPlot_36_FD_92543 | JGI IMG/M metagenome (GOLD analysis project Ga0126384, IMG submission 92543) | Tropical forest soil microbial communities from Panama - MetaG Plot_36 | ecosystem: Environmental > Terrestrial > Soil > Tropical forest > Bulk soil | place: Panama | collected 2016-02-17 | reverse complement strand
GACGCGGTCGAAAACGCTACTCGTCGCGCCAAGGAGCTCGGCCAGTCGCCGGAACCGGTGCGCAGATAGCGCGGCCCCGCACTACCAGCCGTGCACGCCGCCGCCGCCGTCGCTGGTGAGCTGGTTCGAGTTGTCGTTCGAGTTGCTGCCGCCGCCGCAGGCGCTGCCTGCTGCCACCGCGAGCGCCGACCCGCCGACCACCAGAATCTTGAATAGTTTTTTCATCTGCATTTGCGGTTACCTCCGACGGGGAAGGAGATCGACTCCCGCGCGATGCCTTGCCACCGCTTGAGTCCCGCCCGCTGACTTCCACGTCCTCATACCCAAAGGACACGGCCGGGCCCAGCCTGTTGCCCTGCTAACGCGGTAGGCCCCTCAACCGTCTAGAATTGCTGTTGTTCTTCGCGGCAGGCAGACCTGCGGCCGAACGGCCGGCCGCACCCGAACGCCTCTTTTCCTACGGCCATGTGCGCGGTTTCCGCCTATGCTCCTCGGCCTTTTCGGGCCGCCCTCGAAGCAGGTTCATGCGTTTTTCGCCGTGTCTGACTGCAACGCTGCTCCTGGTGAGCAGCCCGGGATTCGCGGAGCCGGCGGCGGTCGCAGAGCCGGAGCTGACCAAGGCTCCTGAGCTGATTCGCTCAGTCGAGCCGTTTTATCCGGAACAGGCGGTTCGCGAGGGTCTTCAAGGCGATGTGGTCTTGCAGCTCGAGCTCGACGCCGAGGGCCAGGTCCGATCTGTTCAAGTGGTGGTTCCCGCGGGACACGGCTTCGACGAAGCGGCGGTCGAAGCGGCTAAGCAATTTGTCTTCAGCCCCGCGGAGGTGAAAGGAAAACCGAGCGCGGTCTCAATCAAGTACACCCAACACTTTGTTCTCAGCTCCCCGCCGGTTCCCGCGCCGGTTCCCACCGGAATGCTGGCGGGCCGCGTCTTCGAGCGAGGAGTCAACAAGCCGGTGATCGGCGCGTCGGTGCTGGCGAACGATGGAACCGTCCAGGCCACAACCGACGCTCGCGGCTCTTTCTCGCTCAGTCTTCCGGCGGGCAGCGCCCGGATCGAAGTGGTGGCTCCGGGCTACGATCGATTTTCGACCGCGGAGCAGATCAAGGCCGGTGTACGGGTGGAGGTTCGCTACAACCTCAAGTCTCAGTCCGAGGGACTGGAGGCGGTGGTTCGCGGCGAAAGGGACAAAAAAGAAGTCAGCCGGCGTTCGCTGGAACGCACCGAGCTCGAGAAGGTGCCGGGCACGTTCGGGGATCCGATCCGGGTGATCCAAAACCTGCCCGGCGTCGCACGGCTGCCGTTTTTGGCCGGCCAGATCATCGTCCGCGGTGCATCTCCGAACGACACCGGCACTTACCTCGACGGTGTTCAGCTGCCGCTGCTTTACCATTTCAACGGGGGGCCCTCGGTGATCAACCCGGAGTTCTTGGACCGAGTCGACTTCTACCCGGGCGGTTTTGGCGCCGAATACGGGCGGGCGATCGGCGGAATCGTCGACGTCTACACCCGAAAGCAGGACAGCTCCGAATGGCACGGATCCGCGAAGGTGGATCTGATCGACGCCGGCGCTTACGTCACCGTGCCGATTTCGAAAAGCTTCAGCATCAGCGCCGCGTTCCGCCGCAGCTACATCGATGTGGTGCTGCCGTTCATCTTGCGCCGAGCCCGCTCCACCGCCACCGCGACGCCCCGCTACTACGACTATCAACTGCGGCTGGACTACCACCCGCCCGAATCCAAGCACAGCTTCAAGGTCTTCTTCTTTGGCTCGGACGACCTTCTCAAAATCGTCAACAAGGACAACGTCGCCAACAGCTTCCAGCTCAACCAGCACATCGGCTTCGAGCGGCTAATGGGCGCTTGGACCTACCGCTCGCAGGGGCTCACGCTGGTGGCCGAGCCTTATGTCGGACACAGCTTGAACAACAATGGCTCCGGCCTGTTGCTGCTGAACCAATCCAGCTTCAACGCGGGAGTTCGGACAAAGCTCGAGTACCAATTCGCGCCTGCTTTCAGCGGACGGATCGGGTTGGATCTGCTCGGCACCCGCACCGACATCACCAGCGAGCTGCCGCCGCGCGGCTCCACCTATCGTTCTTTCCCGGGGGAGCAAGCGTCGGCCGATCTGGAACAGCTCACCCAGCGGCGCTGGGTCTACGACTACGGCTACTGGGCGGAAGGGGCGATCACCTTTCCCTTCGGGCTCAAGCTCTTCCCCGGGCTGCGGGGGGACATTTTTTCGCTGCGCGGGCAGGTGCGCCATTCGCTGGATCCTCGCCTCGTGATTCGGCAGAAGCTGGGCTCTGAGACCGCGATCAAAGCCTCGGTTGGGCTGTACCACGAGCCTCCCCCGGTTCAGTTTCTGGATCCGGTAAGCGGCAATCCGTCTCTGCCGCTTCAGGCAGCCTTTCAAACCTCGCTCGGCATCGAGCAAAAAATCACCCGGGAGCTCGGACTGGACCTCACTGGATTTTACACCCGGCGTTTTGACCTCGCGGAGCGGACCAACGACATCGTGATCCAGCCCGATGGAACGCCAAAGCCGGTCAATTTCGACGCCGGGGCCGTCGGTCGCGCCTACGGGGTGGAGATCCTCCTCCGACACGAGCTGAGCCGCAGATTCTTTGGATGGCTCGCTTATACGCTTTCCTGGTCTGAGCAAAAGGGCCGATACGAGCGCAACTACCACTCGACGGGGTTTGATCAACGCCACATCCTGACGCTGATCGCGCAGTACAAACTTGGCCGCGGTTGGGAATTGGGCGGCCGATACCGTCTGGTCAGCGGAATTCCGACCACCCCGTACCTCGACGCCACCTTCGACGCCGACGCAAACAACTATCATCCGATCAACGGCGGATTCAATTCCGCCCGCCTGCCGCTGTTTCACCAGCTCGACGTTCGCGTGGACAAGACCTGGACCTTCGAGCGCTGGTCGCTGGGCGTTTATCTGGACGTGTTGAACGTCTTCAACATTCGAAACCGGGCGTTCCTCTTGAACGATTACCGATACCGCACCCAGGAAGCGGTGAGCGACATTCCGATCTTTCCCACCTTGGGCGTGAAGGCGATCTGGTGAAAGGAGCGTCCATGCGAGCCTGCTCATCATCTCTGGCGCTGGGGAGCCTGTTGGCGGTCGCCGCTTGCACTCCCACCCTGGACAGCCCGGACCAGGTGCACGACTTGAGGATCCTGGCGATGCGGGTGATTCCGCCCGAGGTGATCGTCAACGGCGATAACGGGATTCCGACCGGTCGAATCGTCTCCCCGCAGATTACCGTAACCGCGCTGGTGGCTGACCCGCTCGGATTGGGCCGATCCGTGCACTACGTGTTCTCCACCTGCGCGCAGATCGATCAGAGCGATTCCGTGGTGGACAACAGCACTCACCGTTGCCTGCAGGGGCAAATCGGCTATCGGGTGCTGGTGGAAAGCGACTTCGTTCCGGGAGTGTCGAGCGAGCTCACGATGAACTTCCGTCCCTCCTCGCAGCTGCTCGACGAGGCGCAAGATCTGGACCGCTACCAGGGATTCGGCGGCCTGCCGCTGCCGGTACAGCTCGAGGTGCGAGCCGGCGGCGAGGACGTGTTCAGTTTCAAGCGGATCGTCTACAGCGCCCCGATCACCACTCCGCCGCAGGCGCCGAACACCAATCCTCAGCTGCTCGGGATCACGGTCGATGGCCAGGACTGGGCGGCTGACGATTCCAGAGTAATCAGCCGAGGCGATCACGTGTTCGTCCCCACGCCGGATCCTACCTTGGTGGAAGACTACCAGCGGCTGACCTTCGATCATCAGCTGCTGCAGTTTCACGAAACCTGGCGCTACGCGTTCTTCACCACCGTGGGCAAGTTCAACAATCCGGTCACCGGAGGCGTCAACAACCGGACCGGGGAGCTGATCCCACCCGACAGCACCTGGTCGCCTCCCGATCTAGCCCCCTCGGTGGGTGTCACCTTCTGGTTCGTGGTCCAGGACGGGCGAGGGGGGGAGAACTGGATCAGCCGCCAGGGTCAGATCCGCTGACCGAGGCATGCTCCCGCCAGGCGCAGACCAGGATTCCAACCGAGCTGAGGCCGAGGAAGGCCAGCGGCGCCATCACCGGGGGTCCGCTGAGCTGAGGCTTGATGCCGCCGTTGTCTCCCGGCGGCAGCGCCCATGCGAGCACAATTCGCCGGATTGCCCGGAGCGGCTGTCCGTCGCTGTGGAACCACAGCCCGGCGCATCCGACGACGAAGCCGATTGAAAAGCCGATCAGCAAAAGCCGCCGGCCCCAGCTGCGGTAGGCGATGAGGCCGGCGCCGCCGAACAGCAACATCGCCGCGCAGTAGACCAACGGAACATAGCTTTCCCATCGCTCGCCGAGGACCTCCCGGTGCTCGAAGCGAATCTCCAGCATCAGCACCAGGATGCCGCCGAGCAAAACGGCGACGATGGCCCGGCGGAACTTGCTGGCCGAATCGAAGGAGTCAACGCTCAAGCCCACCGATTCATAGCCGCTCCGGCCTCGCGCTGCGAGAAAACCGCATCCCAGGCGGATGTGCGCGCATGGGTGCAAATTCGCCCCGCCGCTTGCCGGGCGGGCGCGTGGTTTCTTCTTCGAAAGAGATGCAATTGCGCCCGGAGCGGGACGTATTGCGGGGCGTTCACAGCATCGGAGGAACAATGACTCCAGTTCTGGCTGTTCTCGGCAAAGCCTCCAGGGGGGAGCGGCTCTTCGATTTGACGGTGTTTGGCGCCATCACCGCCGGCTACATCGCGCTGGCGGCATCGCTGGCCGCCGCGCTCACTCCCGCGGGTCAGACCGGCAGCCCATCGCAGGAGCCGGCGGAGCAGCTACGCTCCACTCCCGAGATGCGGGTCTGCAAGTGCAAGAGCGCCGAGGCGGCTGATCCCGCCGACTTCGAGATTCCAGGCGACCCGGTCCACTGGACCTAGGGACCCGCGCAGCGCCAGCGGAAAACTCCAGCGGACCGCGACTTCCCAGTTTGCTCGATTCACCCTTCTCTCGCGGAACGCGGTATGCTGCGGTGGTAACGGGTTTTGGAGGAAATCCGCATGGTGACCGCGCGTTCGCAAACTTGGGTCGGAAGCAGCGAATTTGAAGAGGCCTACGACGATGACCGCGACTTCCCAGGAGAGGTGTTCGGGGAGCCGCTGAGCAAAATCCCGCTTCGGCCGTTGTTGCTACTCAGGACGGCGGATCTGGTGGCCGACGCCATTCAGGCGATGAACGAGCGGCACATCGGAGTTTCCTTGGTGGTGGATGCCGACGGCAGGCTCGCAGGAATCTTTACTGAGCGCGACGTGCTGAGAAAAGTCGCTTGCCGGGAGCTTGACTTGGACACCCAGGTGGCCAGCGTGATGACCCCGGATCCGGTGACCCTGCCGGAACATGCTTCGATCGCTTATGCGCTGCAGAAGATGAGCGTCGAGGGGTACCGCCACATTCCGTTGGTCTCAGAGGATCACCGGCCGCGCGGGGTGGTTGGGGTTCGCGACATCGTCCGCTGGCTGGTGGAGCTGTTCCCGGAGAGTCTGCTAAACCTGCCTCCCGAGCCGATGAATCCCAGAAGCGTGGACGGCGGCTGAGCACTTCGCGACCGACGCCGTGACGAGCACCGGTGGTCGGTCCGGGTCTTTGCAAAGCCCGCGAATTAAATTAACTAGGGTGGCTGGCTCAAAGCATGGAAACCCTAGTTCTTAGTGCGGTTTACGAACCGGTCGCTCGAATTCCGTGGCAGCGCGCGATGACCTTGCTCTTCCTGGGAAAGGTGGAGGTGGTGGAGGAGTACGAGGATAGGTTCGTTCGATCAGTGACTTACGAATTTCGAATGCCTTCGGTGATTCGCTTCCTGCGGGCGCTGCGCGGACGAAAAAAGGCGATCAAGTTCTCCCGAGAGAGCGTCTACGCAAGAGATCGGGGGGTTTGCCAATACTGCGCGGACAAGGTGCCTCGCCACGAGGCCACCTATGATCACGTCATTCCCCGCGTCAGCGGTGGAACGACGCATTGGACGAACGTGGTGATTGCGTGCGTACCGTGCAATCAGCGCAAAGGCGGACGCACGCCGGGGCAGGCGGGAATGAAACTGCTTTCCACCCCGGTCAAGCCGAAGCATCTGCCGGAGGTCTTTAGGCTTTCCTTCACCTATGAGCGCGGAATGCCGCACTCCTGGAGGACCTGGTTGCGGGACATCTCGTACTGGCACGGCGCTCTGGACGAAAACTGAGCGAGGTGACGCGCGCCCTAGGATCGCGGTGGCGATTGCGCATCCCCGTTCACGCCCTTGCGGAGGTGGTCTGACTGGCGGAAGATTGGGCCGCTGTGGTTTAGCGCCATCCAAGGTGGGACATGAGTGAGTCGGAAACCAGCGGTGACGTCACCAGGATTTGGTCCGCAACCACTCCGTGGTCTGGCCGGCCGAGGATGGTGCTGCTGGTCTGGGCGCCCACGGGGATTTCTGAATTCGAGCTACCGGAGACCGGCACCATTCAAATCGGGCGATCCTCTTCCTGCGCGGTGGGGATTCCGGATCCGTCGGTATCGCGCGTCCACGCGGAGATCAGCGTCCAGGCCGACGTCATCCTGCTGCAGGACCTGGCCAGCCGGAACGGGACCTTCGTCAATGACAAGCAGCTCTCGACCGAGCAGGTTCCGCTGCAGCTCGGAGACTACCTGAGGTTTGGCAGCGCCGAGGCGCAGCTACAGCTCTCCAGTCGCCAGTACAGTCGGCCTTCGGACCCGCTCCCGGAGCAGTCGTTCATGAACCGCCTCTTGGTGGAGGGCGAGCGCTGCGTTCGCTTCAACACCTCGCTGTCGGTGATCAGCCTCGAGCTGGGCGCCGAAGCGCGACAAAAGCAGCTCGACCTCAAGCAGCTGGTGCGCGAAGCTGTCCGCGGCACGGACATCGTCACCGGCACCAGCGCCCACCAGTTCGATGCTTTGCTGCCGGACTGCGGAAAAAAGGCAGCGTGCGCCGCGGCGCAGCGGATTCAGGGCTCGTTGGAGGGGTTTGGAATCAAGGCCCGCCTCGGAGTGGCGGCCTTTCCGGGCGACGCGCCGAGCGCGGAGAAGCTGCCGATGGCCGCTCAGATGGCGCTTCGCAGGGTTTCCGGGAGCGGCTTTGCGGCGGCCAACGAGGCCACCCGAGTGTTTCAGATCGGCAACAAGGAGATCCTGATCGCCGACAGCGCCATGCTTCGGCTGTTCGGCCTGGTGGAGCGGATCGCGGGGACCTCGCTTCCGGTGCTGATCCGCGGGGAGACCGGCAGCGGCAAGGAGATCATCGCCGAGGCGATCCACATCCTCGGACCGCGTTCAGCAAGTCCGATGGTCCGGGTGAACTGCGCTGCGTTGCCGGAGAATCTGCTCGAGAGCGAGCTGTTCGGCTACGAGCGAGGTGCGTTCACCGGTGCCAATGCACCCAAGGCCGGCCTGCTCGAGCAGGCGTCCGGCGGAACGTTGTTCTTGGACGAGATCGGGGAGATGCCGCTGAGCCTCCAGGCCAAGCTTCTGCGGGCGCTGGAAGAACAGAGCATTCGTCGGCTCGGAGCGGTGAAGGACACCGCGGTGGATCTGCGGATCGTGACCGCGACGCACCGAAAATTGGAGGAAAGCGTCCAGGCGGGGGCTTTTCGGGAAGACCTCTTCTACCGGCTGAATGCCTTTACCTTGGAAGTGCCGCCGCTGCGCGCGCGTCCGGGAGAGATCGCTCTGCTCGCAGCTCGTTTCGCGGGGGAGGAGTGTCGGCTTGCTGGACGGCCGGCGGTCACCATTTCTGGCGAGACTTTGGCCGCGCTGACCTCTTACGATTGGCCGGGCAACGTGCGGCAGCTGAGAAACGTTATCAGCCGGGCGGCGGTGCTTTCGGAGACGGAGATCGACGTGGAGCATCTTCCCCCCGAGATTGCCAAGCCGGCGGTGAGCTTTAAGGCGTCGATGGCGAGCGTTCGATCCAGCGAGGCGCGCACCGCCGACTTCACCTCATTGAAGGAGCAGTTTCGACATGTGGAGCGGCAGCAGATCATCGATGCGCTGGTCGCAGTCAATGGAAATCAGACCAAGGCGGCGAAGATCTTGAAAATCCCCCGCCGAACGTTGGTGTCGAAGATGCAGTCGATGGGGATCGACGGACCGCGAGTCCGTCGCGGCAAGGCACGCGCCTCCAGCTAGCGCCACTGCCCCAGCCGATGAATCCGCTCAAGAGCGCGCTTGACGGCGTGCTCGGGATTGATGGGCTCGATCTGCGCCAGCGGGACGATTGACCGACCAAAGACGATCTCCTTCGCGGCAGCCGGTGAGAGCGCATCGACGCCGTCGAGGTCGATGATCACGTGGCTTGTCCCATCGGACAGATTTGCCACTGCTTGTCGTACTTGCCGCCGAGTTCGCAGTTCGGTCAGTCCGAGTCCGGCCATGGAAACATAAGCAATCCGGGGATAGCGATGGACCAAGTTCTTCCAAAAATACGACTGGGTGGCACGTGCGCCGGCGTCTGGAGAGTCTGGATGATCAGGCCCACGGATGAAGCCGGCGCGCCCGTGTATTCTGCGCGCAAGCTGTCCGGACAGCACTCGAGCTGCGAGCAGCTGACTGGCCCGCGAACGCGAGACTCCCAGCGCCTGCGCCAAATGCTTGTTGCGAAATCCGTCCCGCCTTTGCTCCAGGAGCTCCTCGATGACCAGGTCAACATTCATGCGCAACTTTCTTGCGACAGTCGTGCCAGACGACGGTCGATGAGCTGGCTCGCGCAAATGCGCGACCGCCCCTCCGACAAACAACGTTCAACCAACGCTGGCACCCGGGGGGGGGGCGGGGATTTTGCGCACGCCGTTAGTTGTGCAGGAGTTTCGGCTAACTACGGCTGCTCTCAAATCGGCCGGAGTTACGTGAGAAAGGGCAAATATTTGTTTAGGCGAAATCCCTGTACGTTTGACATCTCGCGGATGAGACTGGTTCGAGAGCATCGCAAGCACACCGCGCGCAGCTGCTGACGATGTTGCGTTGAGTTGGGGTTGGGTCTCGCGAGCAGCACTGGACGGCATGCATCGGATGACCCACAGGTGTGAAGGGGGTACGGATAAACACCACCTTGCGACAAATCACTGAATTCATGAAACAATTCAGACGAAATGTTTAGCGCGAAGGGTCTGTACCCCTAACGGCCACCTCTTAACCCCCAGGGCGGCTCCCGGCCCGTCTGAGGAGTCTGTCGGGACCCCGCGAATGAAACCGCGACGTGATAGGTGGTGCGCTCGAGGGCAGGGACGTTGCTGTGAAACCGTCCGATGTTTCAGCCCCCACTCCCGAGCGTGGGCAGGCCATTCCCTGTCTCCCCTATGAGCGCCAACCTCCGAGTCATCGAAAGGCGAACGGTTTAGTGACCGCCCAGATAGGCTTCGCGAACCATGGGATTTTGTTCCAACTCTTCGCTCGAGCCCTGAAGCCGAATCCGCCCAGTCTCCATCACGTAGCCATATTGCGAGATCTGGAGAACCTCGTGGATGTTCTGTCCCACCAGCAGCACGGTAACTCCGCTCTTGGCGATCTGGGCGACGTACTGAAAAATCTCGTCCACCAACTTCGGGGCGAGCCCCAACGAAGGCTCATCGAGCATCAACAGCTCGGGTGAGGCCATTAGCCCGCGGGCGATGGCGCACATTTGCTGCTCGCCTCCGGAAAGGGTGCCGGCGAGTTGGTGCCGGCGCTGCTTGAGGCGGGGAAACATTTCATAAACCCGAGCCAAGTTGCTGTGGGCGGTGGAACGAAGGGGGCGCGGATAAGCACCCATGATCAGATTTTCCTCGACGGTCATTCCCGGCCACAGCCGCCTCCCCTCCGGGATCAAGCTGATGTGGGCAGCGACCCGCTCGTGCGCCGCCATCCGAGAGATGTCTCGGCCGCGCAGAAGAATCCTTCCGCCTTTCACCTTCAACACTCCGGCCAGGCAATTCAGCGTGGTAGTCTTTCCAGCCCCGTTGGAGCCCACGATACAAGTCACGGCGCCCTGGGGCAGCTGGAAGGACACATCCCAAAGCACCTGGACGGCGCCATAGGCGACTTGGAGGTTTTCGATGACCAACAGATTTTCGCCGGTTGGGCTCATCTCTGAACCTTCTTGGCGGCCGCTCGGCCGAGATAGGCTTCGACCACCGCGGGATTGTTCTGAATGGCTTCCGGGTTCCCCTCGGCGAGTCGTTCTCCAGAGTTGAGCACCATCACCCGGTCGCAGACCGACATGATCGCCTTCACATCGTGCTCCACGTAGAGGATGGTGGTGCCCCTGGAGCGGATGCTGCGAAGCAAATCCAGGATGGCTTGCGTTTCCGTCAGGCTCAGCCCCCCGCAAATCTCATCGCAGAGCAGAACGTCCGGGTGGGTGCCGATGGCGCGTGCCAACTCGAGGCGCTTTTGATTTCCCAGCGAAACCACATCCGCGCGTTCGTGCGCAAAGCTCTCGAGGCCCACGCCCCGGAGCAGATCCATCGCCTGATCTCGTGCCTTGGCGCGCCCCAGGCGTCGCCGGCCAAAGCAAAGTCCCACCAAAACATTCTCCAGCACCGTCATCGTTCGAAACGGCGCCACCACCTGGTGGGTGCGAACCACACCGCCATGCACCCGTTGGTACGCCGTCTTTCGAGTGATGTCGTGGCCGCGCAACCTCACCGTTCCCTTCGAAGGGCGAAGCGCTCCGGCGATCACCCCAAAGAGCGTGGTCTTTCCCGCTCCGTTGGGCCCGATCATTCCGTAGATCTCCTTCTCCTCGACGGCGAAGCTGACCTCGCGCAGCGCCGCCAGCCCTCCAAAGCTGATGCTCACCTGGTCGATCTGGAGGACCGAGCCACTCATGTCGCGGAGCGAAGCCTCCGAGGCAGCCGAACCTTGCGCGCGATGCCAATGATCCCTCCCGGCTCCAGCAAGACGATCAAGATCAGCAGCGCTCCATAAATCAGCAGATGGGCCTCGGGAAATGTGGCCACCAGCTGCTCCTCGACGATCCCGAAGATCACCCCGCCCAACACCGGTCCGAAGAGGGTTCCCAGGCCGCCGATCACCGGGATCAGCAAAATGTACACGCTGGTGTTGAAAGCGAAGACGCCCTGGGGGTGAATGAAGGCGGCATAGCGCGCGTAGACGCCGCCGGCCATGCCCGCCAGGGCCGCCGCCACGCCGTGCACCGCGAGCTTGTTGGTCAGAGCATTGACGCCCACGTCGGCTGCTGCCGGCTCGTCGTCGCGTATCGCCACCAGGGCCAAGCCAAACTTGCTCCGGGCGATCCAGACCGAAAGCAGAAACGAGACGGTCAAAAGGACCAGCGCGCTGTAGAAGTGCTCTGCCTGGTTGAACGCCCGCTTCTCGACGATCCGGTACCCGCTGGCGCCGCCGGTCACCGAAAGGTTGGTCATGATCACCCGAACCGTCTCGCTGACCCCAATGGTGGCGATCGCGAAATACGGTCCACGCAGCCGGAAGGTTGGAACCCCGACGATCAGCGAAGCGAAAGATGCCACCAGCCCCGCCGCGCCGAAGGCCAGGTAGGGATGGACGCCCTCGTTGATCAGGATCGCGGCGGCATAAGCGCCTAAGCCGTAAAACACCGCGAACCCGAAGGACACCTGTCCGGCGAACCCGCCCACCAGATTCCAGGCGATCCCGGTGATCGTCCAGATGAAGGTGACGAACAACAGGCGGACCAGGTTGGGTTCGACTCCGACCCACGGGATCGCGGCGAGGGTCACCCACACGGCGATCGGCAGGAGCACTTGGATCCGGACCGCGCGAAATAGGCTGCCGGCGATCGACGAGGCAGCCCTCATGCGGGACGATATTTTCTCTCGAACAGTCGGGCCAGTCCGTCCGGAAGCACCAACAGAACCACCACCAACAACCCGAAGGAGATCGCCAGTTGATATCCGGCTGGAACGAAGAGAATCCCAACCGTCTCCGCCAGCGCGAGCACCAACGCGCCGAGGGCCACGCCGGACGCCGATTCCAACCCGCCGAGGACGATGATCACGAATGAACGGATCAAGAACGGACGACCGAAGTCGGGATTGAAGGAGTAAAGGCTGGCGAACAGGGCGCCGGCCATCCCGGCGAAGGCAATGCCCAGCCCGAAGGTGAGGCTGGCGGTCCTCTTGGTGTCCACTCCGACGAGCTGGCCGGCGTACCGGTTTTGGATCAACGCCCGCACCGAGCGCCCGTACCAGGTGCGGCGCAGCACCACTTCGAACACCAAAAGCGAGACCACCGCCACCGCGAACGCCACCAGGCGCAAGGTGGACACGGTGATCGGGCCGATCTGGGTGGTCAAGAAGGTCCGGGGGGTGAAGATCGATCGATCCTGATTGCCCCAGATCAGGTAGGCCAGATTCTGCAGCACCAGCCAGATCCCGAACATCAACAAAAGCGATGCCAAGGTGGGCTGATTCGAAACCGGCAGCCAGCGCACGAAGAGCCAGTACACCAATCGCCCGATCGCGAAGAACATCGGGAACGCCAAAACTGCGCCCCAGAGCGGATCCAGGTGCAACCGCTCGAACAGCTCGTAGGCAAAATAGGCGCCGAGCATCATGAAGCCGGCGTGCGCGAGGTTCACGATCTTCATCACCCCGTAGATGATCGTCATCCCCACGGACATCACCGCGTAGATGCCCGCAAGCAGGATCGCCGCGACCAACACGTTGAGCCAGTCCAGCGCTGCCATCCGGGCTCCGCCCTAGCCGCGGGTGGGTATCGGGGCAATCACTTCGCCGGTGGCCGCGTCTTTGGGAAAGACGATATCGACCTTTCCACCGGGTTTGTTTTGGACGATCACGAACGGGTTTTGCGCCTGTCCGTTGGCGGCAAAGCGAACCGCCTGGCCGGGCAAGAGCGATCCGGAAAGCTCGGTGGTTCGCAGCGCGTCGCGGATCGCGGTCTTGTCCAGGCTGCCGGCGCTCTCGATCGCCTTGGCCAAAATCCTCACCGCGTCGTAGGCGGTGGCCGCGTACCAGGAGTCCGGATCACGGCCATAGGCCTCCTGGTGGTCCTTCACGAACTGCTTCACCTGCGGGTAGGGCAGGCTCTTGGACCACCAGATGCCGGCGAAGATGTAATCCACCCCGTCGCCCAGGGCCTTGCGCGCGTCAGACTCCGGGCCCCTGGCTCCATAGCTGATCATCAAATGCTTGATCCCATTCTGGATGTATTGCCGGTGCATGGTGATGTAGTCTTGCAGGTGGGCGTCGGCGAGAAAGATGTCCGCCTTGGCGGTCTTGATCTTCTGCAGCAGGCCGGAGAAATCCGGCGAGCCGAGATCGAAGGTTTCGCTGAACGCCACGTTGAACGAGCCGGGGTGCTTCTGGATCCACTGCTTGATTCCGTTGCCGTAGTCGATGCCGTGATCGGTGTTCTCCAGCGCCAACGCCACGGTCCCGCCCTTCTTCAGTTTCCCCTGGTCGACCACGTACTGGAGAAACTCCGCGGTGGTCGAGCCGAGAACGTCGACCGGCGTCAACACTCCGAACGCGTACTGGTAGCCGCGACTGAAGATCGCGCTGGCCGCGGCTCCCGGGGTGATCCACGGAACCTTGTAGCGGTCCGGCATCACCGACTCGGCCTCGCCCAAGGCGGTGGAGTAGCCGCCGATCACCGTCAGCGCGCCGTCGGAGCTCATCGCGCGCTCCACGAAAGAGGCGCTCTTCGCCTGGTCCGAGCCGTCGTCGTAGAAGACCTCCTTGAAGGGAATCTTCTTGCCGGCGCTCTTCACCATCACCCCGCCGGCCTGGTTGATCTGCTTGATCGCCAGTTCGATTCCCTCTTTCTGATACTGGCCGGGCTTGGCTTCGCGACCGCTGATCGGAAGCACCACCCCCACGGTGATCGCCTCCACCGCCGCCGCCTTCTTTTCTTCTTGCTTGCAGCCGGGCGCGACGGCGAGGGCGCTCCAAGCCGCTGAGCAGAACAACCACCATTCGACCGATCGGCGCGAGCACCTCATGGGCATCTCCTCTCTAGAGCGGGTTGGCGGCGCACTCTAAATGAACCGGGCCGGAGGAGAAGCGGAATGTGTCAGAGGAGCGCTTTTGCCTCTCCATTGAGCAGCGACCAAATCGCCGCCACGTCTTCCCGCTCGGTCGTCTCGGAGCCAATCGACACCCGCACAATCAGCGATCCGCCTACCACGGCGGTGGTCAGGTAGGCTGCTCCCCCTTGATTCACCCGGTCCGCCAAGGACTGATTGTGAACATTCAGCCGTTCCCCTTCCAGGCCCGGGGGCCGATGGCGCAGCGACACCGTTTGAAACAAGACCGGCGCCATCCGCTCCCACTCGGGCGAAGCGTCCACTTGCTGCGCCAGCCAGCGCGCGTTGGCGAGGTCGCGTCGCAGCCGCGCTTGGAGAGCGCGCACCCCCTGTTCCCGGATCAGGAACCACAGTTTGAGAGCCCGGAAGCGGCGGCCGAGCGGGATTCCCCAGTCCCGGAAGTTCTTCACCCGTTGGTCCTGCGAGGTCTTCAGAAAGCTCGGGTGGGTGGCCATCACCTGAACCAGGTGCGCCGGATCCCGCACGTAGTACGCGGAGCAATCGAAGGTGGCGCCCAGCCACTTGTGGGGATTGAAAACCAGCGAATCGGCCTGCTCCACGCCTCGCCACATCGGCCGGCATTCCGGAAGCAGCATCGCGCTTCCCGCCATCGCCGCGTCGATGTGCAGCCACATCCGGTGGTCCGCGGCGATTTGGGCGATGGCATGGACCGGGTCCACCGCCATCGTGCCGGTGGTTCCCACGGTGGCCACCACCGCCGCCGGCCACTTGCCCAGCGCCACGTCCGCGGAGATCGCTTCCTCCAGCTGGTGAGGGACCAGGGCAAATTCGCGATCGGTCTCGATCAGCCGCAGGTTCGCCGGCCCGAAGCCGGCGAGGCGGACCGCTTTTTCCACGGAGCTGTGCGCTTGCTCGGAGGCGTAGACGGTCATCGGCCGCGCCGAAGACAGCTTGGCCGCCCGCTCCCGGGCGCAGATCAGCGCCACCAGGGTGGCCGTAGAGGCGGTGTCCTGAAGGGCGCCGACGAAATTCTGCGGCAGCCCTACCATCTGCCGCAGCCAGTCCATCATCACCTCTTCCAACTCGGTGGCCGCGGGGCTGGTTTGCCAGCTCATGCACTGCGCGCCCAGGCCCGAGGCGACCAGGTCCGCGAGCACCGCGGCGAGGCTGGAGTTGGCGGGGAAGTAGGCGAAGAAGCGCGGGTGGCTCCAATGGGTGATGCCAGGCAGCACCACCCGCCGCAGGTCGGCGAAGAGCGACTCCATCGGCTCGGGCTCCGAAGGGGGCTCGGGTGGAAGCAAGGCGCGGATTTCGCCGGGCTCGGAATCGCTCATCACTCGAAGCTTGGGCAGGCTGCTTCGATACTCGGCGATCCAATCCACCAGCGCGTGGCCGAAGACTCTGAATTCATCCGGGGTCATGCCCGGAGGATCTAGCTCACTTCCAGCGGTAGGCGAACGTGGCGCGGCCGAGGATGTACTGATCCACCGCCCCCTGGGCCCGCAAGGGGTCCTGCGCCTGGCTGTTCATGCTCAGGCTGACCCGGTCGTACTCGCCAATGAAGCGCAGCTCCATCGAGGAGGCCAACTCCCAGGCAAACCCCAGGGAGCCGGAGAGGCCCTTGGCGGTGGCGTGAGGGAAGAAGGCGGTCGAGGAGATCTGTCCGCTGCCGCCGAGCGACTGCATGTAGCTGGCGCCGGCGAGGACCCAGAGGGTCCGCAAGATGCCGATCCGGGCGGAAAGCTCCGGGAGCACGAAGCGGTACGAGACGTCGGGGATGGCGGTGGTTCCAATGGGCGGATTCTGACCCTGGATCGAAAAGTTGGTCGAACCGTAGCTGGCGCTCAAGCCCACCTCGGAGTTGCCGATCGGGAAGCGGAACCTTAACCCTCCGCTGTAGCGGTAGGCGCTGGTTTTGAGCGACGGCCCGTTGGCGGTGGCGCTCTTGACCCCCACCGCGTAGTCGCCGCCGCCGACCAGGCCGAACCAGGAAGGAAAGCCGCTGGTTAACATGGCCAAGGGATAGAACTGCAAGGTTCCGCTGACCATCGGCCCCACGGTCAAGTGATAGGAGCCCAAGGCGGCGGCATCCGCGCTGTAGCTGAAGTCCCTAGAGAACGCGCCCGCGCCGAGCGCCGCATCCAGCGTCAAGCTCTGCGGATCCACCGCGTCCGAGGCCGAGACGCGCGCCACCTCGGTGGTGGGCGCGGGCGACTCGGCCGCGGCGGGGGTGGTGGGGCCGGGGCTGGCGGGGAGCGAGTGAGAATCGGCGAGCGGAGCCGGGGAGAGCGCCGCAACCGACGGCGGGCTCGGCTCCGGGCTCTTTGCGGCCGGGGGTTCCGAAGGCAGCGGCGGAGGCGGAGTCTCCGCCGCGGGCGCGGGCGTCGGCTGGTGGGCCTTGGCCTTGCGGATGTGGGGTCCGAGCGTCTTCCAGAAGGTCTGCTGCACCGCCTTGAGGCGGCTCGGCGAGAGCTTGGACCATTCCGCCTCGGCCAGCACCGAGCCGTCGTCCCCATTTCGGATCGCCACCGTGAGGGTGAGCTGCTTGCGCCCGGTGACGTTAGCCACCGCGAACGCGGCGATGCCATGCTCCTCGGAGAGCGCGACGTAGTCCTTCTCGCTGAGGGCGTTTCGGCGGAAGGCGATCCGCGCCCGAGCCAGCTCCTCGTTGGAGGCGAGCTGAACCCGGTGGTTGGCCTTGAGCGCCTTGGACACCGTGTTCTGGGCGCGGCTCTCTTTGGCGAGCACCGCGATCTTGATCCCGCGAGCCGGCAGGCGAGACGAGGCGCGTCGGTGCGGCGCCGCGCTCGCCGGGGAAGTCACTAACCACTGAGCCAGGACAACCATCGCCGCGACGCGTGCCGCGGAAAGCTTGATGATCCTCACAGCCCGAACGATTGCGAAGTTTAGCGCTCGAGGCAAGGTGAGCAGAGGGAGCATCGGCGACGACACGCGTCCGTCGGCACATCGGTTTCGCCGTTAATGCGAGTGTGCCCTCGGCGCGCGCTACCGAGGGCCGCCCTGGGTGAGCTCGTCGAGCAAAAGCTGCGCTCGCGCGTAGCCCCGCCGCAGATCGATGGCCTCTTTCAAGGCCCGGATCGCTCCCAGCCGATCTCCGAGTCGGAGGCGGGCGATCGCCAAGTTGTAGAAAATGTGACTGGCGTCGGGCTCGAGCCTCTGCGCGGTTTCGAAACTGCTGAGCGCCTGAGGAAGCTCGCCGGTCTGTAGGTAGAGCGAACCGAGGTTGTTGTAGGCGGCGGCGAGCTTGGGGTTGTGGGCGATCGCAGTTTGGTAGGCGGCGATCGCCTCCGGGTAGTGGCGCAGGTGAGCCTCCGCGATTCCCAGATTGTTCCACCCCTGGGCAAAGGAGGGCAGAACCTGCACCGCCAACCAGAAGTTGTGATGGACCGTTGACCAGTCGGGCTCGCCCGCGTTGACCTCCGCGTCCTCGATCAGATCGAAGCCGCGGTTGTTGTAGAAGTGGGCGAGCGCGTCGAGATCCGACATCACCCGGTACCAGCGAACCCTTCCCAGACGAGCGAAGTCCAGCCCGATCGCTTCGTCGGCGGTCTTGACCATCACGCTGACGTGGCCGACGTCGATGGTAAGCCCATGGTTGTCCTGGTGGCGCTTCTCGTGGATCCGCACCGAGGCGTCGACGTAGAAGGCGTCGAGCCCAGCTGCCCGGGCGATCGCGATGAACGCCGAGGAGAGCGAGAGGCAATTCCCCTGTTTGTCCTTGAGCGTCTGCTTGGCGTCGGCGGTGATCGTCGGGGCGTAGCGCATCCCGAAAATCTCCGGATTCTGAAACGCCTCGGTGATGATCTCGACCCGATGGATGTCCGACTTCGCGTAGCGAACCAGGTCTCGGGTGAGGGCGATGGTTTGTTCGTCCACCTCGTAGGGGACGACGATCTCTTCGGGCGGGACTTTCGGCGCACTGCGCGAGAGGTGGGCTCGAAGCTCGCTCGGCGAATAGGTCAGCTTGGTGGTGGCGCAGCCGGCGATCCCGGCTGCCCAGGCCAACGCAGCGGTGAGAAACGCCAGCGCGCGCGACATGTGAAGCCTCTCGCGCGATTCTAGCACACCCCGCTACGGGGCCTGAAGTATGCGGAACTCCAGCGTAACCGGGTTGGTTGACGATGAATTCTTAAGCTGCGTGCAGATCGACCCAGAGGGCGCGAGCACCACCTTCGGCGGAGGCCCAGGCAGGTAGTCCCAGGTGTCGGGCCCGCGCTGAGTGGGTTGCCCGTTGACGATCACCGAGAGCAGCTGCGGATCCGAAGGAGTCTCGTTGAGCACGAACACGCAATCGACGGTCAATTGATTTCGGATCGCATCCAGCGCCGAGGAGAGATCCTGGCTACTGCCCGCCTGGTAGTACTCGCGGGTGCACTTTTTGGTGGCGATGATGCAGGGGTTGTTGGTTCCACATTCCGCGTTGGTGCCGTTGGGGCACAGGCGCGGAAACCCACCCGCCTCGGCCATCGCGTTCAAGGTGGCGCCGTTTCCCAGGGTCTCGTCGCCCACGCCGAGAACGAACCCGCTGATGTGCTTGTCCAGGCGCAAGCTGGTCATCGTCGCCACCGTGCCGTCGTCGTCGATGCATCCCAATTTGCGATTTGGGTTGATTCCCTGGCCAGGATTGCAGGTCCCCGGAGGAATTGGGGGGCACGGATTGGGGCAACAATCGTCGATGGTGCAGCGGCAGGCCCCGTTGTTGGGCGGGGGCGAGTAGGGGTTGCACGCGTCGTGCGGGTTGTTGGGATTGCAGTTGGGCACCCCGTCTGTGACCAGGATGTAGGTGTTGAGCGCGTTCGGATTCAGCAGCGGGGCGTAGCTCGCCAGCGTCGCCAAGGTTGCCGCGGTCGGCGTGCCGCCGACGGCCGGGCTGGACTGGAGAATCGAATTGATGCTGCTCGCCGCGGCGGTCAAGGTCGCATCATCGGAGGCGCTGGGGATCTGCACCCGAACCGTGCCGGTGTCGCAACTGTTTCCATTTGAAGGAAAAGTGATCATCCCGAATCGAGCCACCGTTCCGGAGTTGGTGAGAAAGGTTCCCATCGTCGACTTGATTGCCCGGTCCCGGGTGACGCAGGAAGCGGGGCAGTCGTCGGCGAAGGTTCCGCAGGTCTGGGTGCCGCCGTCGACGCGGCAGGCCGGCACGGTGCTGTCGATCGGCTGCGTCAGCGAGCCCGATCGATCGAACACCAGCATGGTGTTGGCCTTGTCCTGCCGGGCCGTGAAGGTCCTATCCTGCGTGGTCTGCGAGATCGCCAGCGGCAGGACCGGTTCGAAATTGTAGCTCTGACAACCAGCGATCGCGCCGATGGCAATCCCGAGCGAAAAGATCAACAAGGTCCACTTCATTGCGCCCTCTTCTTGGTAAGGAAGCCCTGACCCAAATCGCGTGTTGGTGGGCTAAGCGGCAAAAGCGAGCGTATCGGATGAGCTCAGCGCTTGCGATGTGGTGGGCGCGCTGCCGATAGACCTCGCTGTACGGAAAACGCGCCATCCAGGGGCAAATTCGCGTCGAGCCTGCAAGCGGCGGTCACTCGGCCTTCGCGGATGGTGAGCCACCGAATCGCGGTTCGTAACCCGGCGTTTTGCGGACGCGGGTCTGGCGAGACCCTGCGTCATCACCGACCGTCGATTGACATCGCTTCGGCACAATCGGTATTGCCGCGCCTCCAGGGCCCCGCCTCTGAATCTACTTCAAATGAAAATCTTCGCCGGCGCGGTACTGATGGGCTTATTCGCGTGCGGCGACAGCTCCGCCCCGCCGCAATCCGTTCAGCTCGAGTTGGGGACTGGAAACCCGGGCGCTTTTGCCAGCATCAGCAACGGTGACACGGTGTGGCTCGTCCATGGCCCTCAAGGCCTCCAGCACATCTGGATTTGCTTGCGGGCGAAAGGCCTGAGCGGGAGAGCGGCGGTGGTGGACCTGTCGGCCGCGGACCCATCCGGGAACGTGTTGTCCGCGCCCTTCGACAGCACGCTCGACTTCAGCGCCGGAGGGGACCTCTCGTCCGTGGAATTGGATGGGATGCGCCTGGTGGTGCCAAACCCAGACGACGTTCTGGGAAAGACAGTCCGCCTCTCGGCGAGAATTACCAACGCGGCGGGCGTCGCGGCCGACGCGCGGACGGTCATCGTCCAGTGGGAACCGGGGGGACACTGATGCGTCGCCTCGGCTCGTCCCTCTGTGGCCTGTTGCTGCTGGCCACCGCCTGCGCGCAGAGCACCGTGTGGCAGACCGTGAGCCAGGACCAACCGGACGCGTTGCTCAGCGTCGCCGGTTCATCGTCGAGGGACGTTTGGGCCGTCGGCGCGGACCACGGCAGCGGCCCCTCGGTGTGGCATTTCGATGGTTCGGCCTGGCAGCGTAAGAGCACCGGGACCCGCGGAGACCTCTGGTGGGTGCACGTCTTCCCCGATGGAACCGCCTTCCTCGGCGGCGCCAACGCGACGGTTCTTCGGTATTCGGGACAGAACTTCGAGCGGTTGCATACGCCCGGCGTGGCGAAGCAGACCGTCTACGGGGTGTGCGGAAGCGCCGTCGACGACGTCTGGGCGGTGGGCAGCTTCGGCGGCCGCGACGGCTTTGTTTGGCACTTCGACGGAACGGCTTGGACGAATCTGCCAATTCCCGAAAATGTGCCGCATGGAAGATCGGGCGATGCCCCGGGCCTCTTCAAGGTAGCGGGGTCCGGCAGGACGGTGTGGGTGGCGGGAGGCTCGGGGCTCGTCCTTCGTTCCATTAATCGCGGACCTTTGGAGGTGGTGCCCTCCGGGGTAACGGACACGCTTTTTACCGTCCACGCCTCAGGTGATCGTGTGATCATCGTCGGCGGCGGCAGTGCGGGGGTTCTCCTCGAATGGGACGGCCAGGCGTTCCAACGCAGAACTCCGAGCGGTGCCCCTCTGCTGCAAGGAGTGTCCATGCACTTGGACGGCCGAGCCCTGGCGTCCGGGGAGCGAGGCGTCCTCTACGAGCGACTTCCGTCCGGCGACTGGCAGTCTCTGACCGGGATGGACGTCGGTTCCATCGAGTCTCTGCACGCGGCCTGGATGGACCCGGACGGCGGGATGTGGGCCGTGGGCGGCAACGTGCTCTCCGCGTCCCTGAGCAACGGTCGGCTTGTCCACCGCGGCCCGGCGATGCCGCGGTTTTCCGCTCTTCCCGTCGATCCGTCTCAAACCAGCGCCGCCTGCCCGGACAATGACGTGGACCCAGTTCCGAACGGCAGCATCGCGCGGCGTTGGGACGAACAGATCCTCTGGGCAATCCGCAGGGACCTGCCCCGGCCGGGGGTGCACGCGCGCAACCTGTACCACCTGTCGGTGGCGCTGTTCGATGCCTGGGCGGCCTACGACGCGAACGCCGTCGGCGTGGTGGACACCGAGAAGCTTCCCCCGCCTCCCAACCTAGACGATGCCCGGACCGAAGCGATGTCCTATGCGGCTTACCGAGTTCTGCAACACCGGTACCTCAACTCCGCCGGCGGGGCGGTTTCCAGCGCTTGCTTCGATGCGCTCTTGCGCAAGCTGAGGTTCGATCCGACGGACAACCGAGCGGACGGGAGCGATCCGCGCTCGCTCGGCAACCGCGTGGGTGCGGCGGTGATTTCGGCCTTCGCCCAAGACGGCGCGAACGAGGCCCAAGACTACGCGGACACCACGGGGTTTCAGGCGGTCAACAGCCCGCTGCGGGTGGAAGACACCGCGATCCAACTCGCAGACCCGGCCCGATGGCAGCCTTTGGATTTGGCGTTTTCGGTGACCCAGAACGGCATCCAGCTGCAGCCTGGAGTCCAGAAATACGTCGGGACCAACTGGGGCTTGGTTCTGCCCTTCGCGCTTCAACGTCGCACTCCTGGCCAGCCGTATTTCACTGCCGATCTGCCGGATCCGGGTTTCGGACCGCAGGATCAGGCCTGGGTTTTGGACGTTTTGACGAAATCCAGTCGCCTGGGCTCCACGTCCACGGAAACGGTGGACATCTCTCCGGCCTCGCTGGGCAACAACCCGCTCGGGACGAACGATGGGCAGGGATACGCTGCCAATCCCGTTACCGGGACACCGTACGCACCGCAATTCGTCCACGCGTCAGACTTTGGCAGGGTGTTGGCCGAATTTTGGGCCGACGGTCCCAACAGCGAAACCCCACCGGGGCATTGGAATGTCATCGCCAACGCGGTGTCAGACGATCCGAGGCTTTCGCACCAGCTTTTTGGGGCCGGCAACGAGCTCGACCGATTGGAGTGGGACGTCAAGCTCTACCTGGCCTTGAACGGAGCCGTCCACGACGCGGCGATCGCCGCGTGGGAGCAAAAGCGCCTAGTGACGTCGTCTCGGCCGATCACCCTGATCCGGTATATGGCGAGCTGAGGACAGAGCTCGGATTCGAGCCTCCCCAACTACGACGCCATGGGCCTGCCGTTGGCGCCCGGAATCGCCGAGGTCATCACCGAGCAAAGCAGCGCGCCCGGGCAACGGCACGCCCTACTGGGGTGCTTCGTCGGCCAGCTCGCTGTAAGGAGCTGGCGGGGGGAACCCGGAGATCGGGCCCACGAAAGTGGGGGAGTGGATTGGATCCGCGCGGCGGATTGGGTTCCATACCAACGAAGGACCTTTGTCACCCCCGCGTTTCCCGGCTTCGTCAGCGGGCACAGCACCTTCAGCAGGGCGGCTGCGGAGGTATTGGCGGCGCTGACCGGATCAGCGGCATTTCCGGGAGGGCTGGGCGAGTACGTCGCGCATCAGGGTACGGCACTCAGCTTCGAGCAAGGACCCTCGACGGACGTTCGCCTGCAGTGGGCCACCTACTTCGACGCGGCGGACCAGGCAGGGCAATCCCGAATCTGGGGAGGCATCCACATCCCGCCGGACGATTTCTACGGCCGCCGGATCGGACACGAGGTTGGGCTGTTGGCGGTGGAGCGGGCGCGGAGCCACTACGGGCAGTAGTTGGCCTTATTTCTGCCTCGGCGCGTTCGCCGTTGGCGTTCCTGCGCACGGCCGTGAAGCGCGTCGCGAAGGCGCTCGAACCACTCGAGCTTGGAGGCGAAGCTGGGGAAGCTGGCATTCAAGCCGCTTGGGTTCGGTAGCACGAAGAGCCGCGCGCCGTGAATTCGATCCGGCTTGGGACCAGGTCCGCCGCCGCCGAGTCTCGAACGGCCGAAGAGCTGCGGGTAGAGCGTCACGCCGACCAGCGCGACCCAATCGGGCTTGAGCCGTCCAATCTTCTGCTCGAGCCGGCGTCGGCCGAGCTTGAATTCGTCGGGGAGCAACTCGGACGCGGATCGCGTCGCCCGCGGGCACAGATTGGTGAGTGCCAGCCCAAACTCGGGCAAACGGCGATCTTCATCGTGGGTGAGCGCCTCAGGGGTGAGGCCCGCCGCGTGGAGTAGCCTCCAGAATGGATTGCCGGGGCCGGCGAAGTGATGGCCGACCGCCTCAGAGCGCAAGCTCGGATTGATTCCCACGAACAATACCCGGGGATGCGGGGTCAACACGTCGCGCAAAGGCATCTTCGGTCCCTCGCCTCCATTCCATCAAAGCACGAAGGCGCGGCACCGCAGCAGGCGTTTTGGGCGAGTGTCCTAGCGGGTGCTGCTGCTGGCGACGAGGCCCGACTTCCTCTGGGCCGGCGCCGAGTTGGTCTTCGCAGTTTTCTCCAACTGCTTCACCGGTGCGCTCGCGATCTGCGACATGCACGCGCAAGTCTCGGCGGCCGGAGTGTCGCAGTCATTCGCTCGTGCGACGGAGCCGCTCATCAATGAAACTAAGCCCAATAATGCCAGCACTCGGTACTTCATCTGGTTCGACACGGAATCCTCTCTTCGTGGGGGCGAGTGCCCCGTAGGCTGAGCTCAAAGTGCAGATTCCAAGCCACCCCTGGTGACGCGCTAAGCGCGTCAAATTCCTCAGCCGACCATGGGTGTCATGGCAGCACCTGGTGCGCTGCTGACCTGCGCGAGCTGCTGGCGAGCTCGCGTATGCCCCCGCCGGCGAGGGTGCTGGGTCGGCGCGCCCGCAAGGCGGCCCGGATTCTTGTGGAGTGGACTAACGACTGCGGCGCGCGATCAGGTCCGACTTGTTCGACGGCTGCGTGGAAGTGGCCTTCGCGGTTTTCGTTGTCTCGCGCTTCGCCGGTGCGCTCACCACTTGCGACCTGCACGCGCAGGACTCGGCCATCGGAGTATCGCAGTCATCCGCTCGCGCAACCGAGCCGCCCATCAGTGAAACCAAGCCCAACAGTGCCAACGTTCGGTTCTTCATCTGATTCGACATGGAATTCCTCTCCTCTTGGGGCTCAGCGCCCATCCGGGGAGGGGCAAGTGCAGGTTCCAAGCCACGTCGAGCGACGGCCCTAAGCCCGGCAAATTCCTCGGTCGACCCCACAACGCTGATCAAAGCACGCAGGTCATGTTGCCGATTCGTCTACAGCGGAATCGACACGTAGCCTGGGAGGCTACGGCCGGCGGGGACTGCTTGGGCGCGAATCGGATCGCCGGCGGGTGCGATCGCCGCGACGGCAGGTTCGAGGGGACTCGAGCGTCGACGCCACCAGCTCGACCGAGTGGTGCGGATCCGGCAGCTGGTTGCGGTGACTGCTCGCCACCACGCAGCTTGGTCAAAGCTTCGAAGATTTGGAGTCTGATCATCGCAGCCTGCTGCGCGGCGGAGTCGGGCGATCGCGAGCGCGCACGCGCGCGAAGCACTTCGCGCCATCGGGACGCTAGGTGGACCTCCGGAGGCGAACGCCGAGTGGATCTGATCCCGCAAGAGATCGAGGTCCTCAACGAACTGGCCGCCAGCGGACGGCTCCGCGGTGGGTGCGACACGTACCCCGAGGAAGCAACGGCTTAAACCGCCTACCATTTTCATAAAAGTCACTCTTTGTTCACCGGAGCGACACCGGTTTTCTTGCGACACATTGCTAGCCTTTTTGGCAATGGCAGCGCGCCCAAAAACATTGGCACACTTGTCGGATCTGCACCTCGGATTGTCATACCGAAATGAGCAGGCCGCGAGGATGACCTGTCGCGCGCTCCTCGAAAACAACGTCGACGATGTTGTCATCACCGGTGATATCACCCACCGGGGCCGGCTTTGCGAGTATCAGAAGTTTCAAGAAATATTTGCTCCGCTGTTCGACGCGAAAAAGATCTGCGTCGTTCCCGGCAACCACGACCGCCTCGGCGACGACGTCGCGCAAATGCTGATGTCCGGGGCACGGGTGGCCGTTCAATCCCGGCCTGGGCTGCACCTGGTTCGGGTCGACTCCACCGGCCCCCAGAATTATTCGTTTGTCGCAGGACACGGGGAGATCGATCAGGAGATCGTGGATGGGGTCGGCGCGGCGCTCGAGGGCGCGCCCGGCGATGCGTTGCGGGTGACGCTCATCCACCACCACCCGCTGCCCCTGCCCGAGGAGACGCTGATTGAGTGGTTCGTCCACCGGATGGGCTGGCCCTATGCCGCGGAGCTCGGCCTGGGACGCCGTCTGTTGGACCGGGTAGCTGGCGCCTGCGACCTGGTGCTGCATGGGCATCGGCACATCCCTCGCGAAATCAGGTTCTCGGACAGCGAGCGACCGCTGCTGATCTACAACGCCGGAAGCTCGACCGAGCTGATGCGGTTTCGGTTGTTTCGTCACGCCGAAGGGCGGCTGCTGGGTTCGCCGAGCTGGGTCGACGTTCGGCGCCTCCCGGCGGAGACCGCCCTCGAGCCCGCCTGGGCATTCGCCCGACGCCGACCGAAGCTGCCGGCAGCGATGGGCACAGCCGCGGCGCTGGACGAGGTCGGCTAGTCGAACCGCTTCAAGAGCTTTGGAAAGCTGCGCGCCAGGCCCGCGCGGACTCGAGGATCACCACCCGGTCGCTGGTGGTGAAGAATCGGTAACCGAGCTTGCGAAGCGGCGCGATCTGCTCGGCTTTCGCCAGCATGATCCCCGCGGTCTTGCCCGCGTCCCTGGTGGCCGTCGCGATGTTGGCGACCGCCTCCTGATAGCTGTGATGCTGGTATTGGCCGGGTATTCCCAGGGCCTGGGTGAGGTCGTTCGGCCCAACGTAAAGGACGTCGACGCTTCTCTCGCTGCAGATGGAGCGAACATCGGCGAGTCCCCCGGAGGTTTCGATCTGGACCGCGACCAGAGTTTCCGCGTTGGCTTCGGCCACGAATTGCGCGAGCGGTCGGACCGCATACTTGTTGGCCCGTACCCCGGCAAGCCCGCGCTTTCCCTCGGGCGGGTACTTGACCATTTCCACCGCGGCGCGCACCGCCTGCACGTTTTCAGCTCGCGGGAAAAGAATCCCGGCGGATCCGTAGTCGAGGCAGCGGGCCGCTTCCAAAGATGGGCTGGAGGGGACGCGCACCATTGCCGGAATTGCGGCGCCATCGCAGGCGGCGATCGTCGAGGCGAGTGACTCCGGCGAAAACACCCCGTGCTCGGTATCGAGCAGGACGAAGTCGAAGCCCGCCAAGGCTAGGAGCTCGGCGATTCCGCTGGTAGGCCAGGTGAGAAAGCAACCCAGGAGCGTGTCGCCGGCCTTGACCCGAGACCTCAGCGTTTTGACGTTCCCCATCGCGCGTTTCCTCCGTCAAGCGAGGGGCGTGCTTAGCACGTTCCGAGCTTGACGTTTGCCTCGGGATGCTCAATGAGCGGCAAGAAGTTCAAGGAGGCGCGCATGTCTCGTCGATACCTTGAGTTGCTGGCGTTTGCGCTGGTCTGTGCCGCTCAGCTCATCTCTGGGGGTGGTGAGTGCCGCGCCGCCGACACCCGCAAGCGCAGCGACGCGGTGGCCCAGTGGCGCAAGGCGCACGAGGCGGCCATCGTTGGCGAGCTGGCGGACTTCGTGGCCCTCCCCAACATCGCCTCCGATCGCCCCAACATCGAACGCAACGCGCAGCATTTGCTTGGGATGCTGCGCAAGCGAGGCATCGAAGCGAAATTGCTTGAAGAACCGGGCTCCCCACCCGCGGTGTACGGGGAGCTACGAACGCCCGGGGCGCAGTACACGGTCGTCTTCTACGCGCATTACGACGGACAGCCGGTGGATCCTTCGCAGTGGACGGGGGGTGCCCCCTTCAAACCGGTCCTGCGCAGCGCCGCTTCCGAGGCCGGGGGTCAGGACCTCGCCATGCCCGCAGAGGGAAAGCCGGTGGCGGAGGAAGCTCGGCTCTACGGAAGGTCCACCAGCGACGACAAGGGTGCCATCGTGGCGATGCTCAGTGCCCTCGACGCGATGCGGGCCAGCAAGGTGACACCGTCGGTGAACCTCAAGTTCTACTTCGAAGGCGAAGAGGAGGCGGGCTCGCCCCACTTGCGCCCGTTTCTGGAGCACAACCGGGATTTGCTCAAGGCCGACGCCTGGGTGATGTGCGATGGCCCGGTCCACCAGAGCCGAAGAATGGAAGTCGTCTACGGAGTCCGGGGCTCCCTCACCTTCGAGCTGACCCTCTACGGAGCCAACCGGACGCTCCACAGCGGCCACTATGGCAATTGGGCTCCCAACCCCGCGGCTTTGATGGCGAGTTTGATTTCCACGATGCGCGACCCCGATGGGAAGGTGACCATCGCCGGCTTCTACGACGGCGTCCGCCCCTTGAGCGAGTCGGAACGGGGCGCGCTCGCGGCGGTCCCGAAGATCGATCCCGAGCTGCGCAAGTCCTTTGGGCTGGCGCACACCGAGGGCAATGACGCCCCCAACGCGGAGCGCATCACGATGCCGGCTCTCAACGTGCGAGGCCTTCTCTCCGGGCACGTCGGTGCTCAGGCGGCCAATGCCATTCCGACCGAGGCGAAGGCGTCCTTCGACATTCGGCTGGTGCCCGATCAGGGCACCGACCAGGTGAAACAAGCTGTGGAACGCCACCTCAGTGGCCAGGGCTACTTCCTGGTTCGCGAAGCGCCCGATGCCGCTACCAGCGCCGCGCACGCGCGAATCTTGCGCATCGAGTGGGGTGCTGGATATCCGGGAATCCGGACTCCGATGGATGTACCCTTCGCGCGGGCGGTGACCTCAATCGTCGCCGACGCCGCCACCGGCCCCCTCGTGAAGCTACCCAACATGGGAGGAAGCTTGCCGATTTACCTAATCCACGACGTCCTGGGCGCGCCGTTGGTTATCGTGCCGATCGCCAACCACGACAACAACCAGCACGCCGCAAACGAGAATCTGCGGATTCGTAACCTCTGGGACGGGATCGAGGTTTTCGCGGCGCTCTTCACCCGCCTGGGCACGGCGTGGAACGGCCGAGGATAGCCTTGCCCGCTGTGAGCTGCGCGTTACCCTAAGAGTCTCTAACCACGGAGGCAGCCATGGCGGATCGAGTTCGGCGCGTCGACTATTTCTACGTGGAAATTCCGGACCAGCCCGGACAAGGGGCTCAGGTACTTGGCAAGTTGAAGGAAGCGGGAGTCAATCTCCTGTCGTTCACCGCATTTCCGACGAGCGGCAACAAGGCTCAGGTCGACGTCGTCCCGGAGAATCCGGATGCGCTGACCAAGGCGGCGAAGTCCGCGGGCCTTTCGCTGTCCCCCAAAAAGCAAGCACTCTTCGTTCAGGGGGCAGATCGGGTTGGCGCCGCCGCTGAGGTTTTCAAGAAACTGGCAGACGCCAAAATCAACGTTCGAGCGGCAAATGCCTGCTGCAGTGAGCGAGGTTTCGGCCTCATCCTTTGGGTGAAACCGGAGAACTTCGAAGCGGCCGCGAAGGCCTTGGGAGCCTAAAGTAGGGGGGCTACAGGGGGCGCTCGCGCTGCGCGAGCGCCCAGTCGCCTTCGACGCCTAGCCCTTCGCGGAAGCGCCGGAAGTGCCGCTGTACCAGCCGCGGGTAGCGCCGAAAGAGGTCTGTTTCCTTACTTCGGAGCGCGTGTCGGAGGCGGACTGGGCCCGCGTTGTACGCCATCAATGCTTTGTCCAGGTTTTTGAACCTGTCGTGTAGCGCCCGCAAGTAACGGATCCCGAGCCGAACTCGCACCGCGGGATCTGCCTCAATCTCCTCGGGAGTCAGGCGGATTCCCTCCCGTTTCGTCAGGAATTTCAGGGTGCTCGGCCGGATCTGCATCAGGCCGCGAGCCCCCTTCGGCGACACCGCCTCGTCCTCGAAACTGGACTCAACCTCGATGATCGCCAAAATCATCAAGGGGTCGTACCCCGCGCGCCACGATTCCTGGGCGATGGCCGTCACCAGCTGCCGTCGCAACGTGAAACCCAACTCCGGCGCGCGCTTGGAAAGTACCGCATCTATTAGACTTTCATCCGCCGCCGGCAGCTCGAGCCCGGGGGGACTCGAGATGTTTGACGCCGTCTCCGGCCCATTTCCCAGCCGCACACACGCCACCACCGTCAGCAGGATTAGCAGCGGAACCTTGCCGCACGAGAGCGACTGGCAGTGCGCGAAGCGAAACAACTTGCGCGTGTAGGCAGACAGGCGACGCATCGAGCCCTAGAATGTCATGCCTCCCAGCGCCAAGAAATGAGTCCAGATCGCCCTCGGCCGCTAACCAGGCGTTTCAGCGTTGAGACGGCGTGTAACGCCTGGATAACATTGAGTCCCTCATTAGGCCAGGCGTCCGAAGGCGTGAGCGGCTAAGTGCGCGGAAGCTCAGGGCCGGCTGGACGGTCGCGAGGTAGTGGGTCCGGCGACCGATTTCTCCGTCCCTGTCAGCTGCCTGGACCTCGAAGGCCTACAACTTTTGGGTCACCACCCAGCTCGCATCCTCTTGGTTCATGAAAATCTCCCGTGCGCTTGGAAAGCCACCTTGGTATGTGCGCCAGCCATGCGCATTCGCTTAGCCGCAGTGCTGATGCTCACTCTGCTCGTATCCTGCGCAACCCAGCCCAAGGCGGGAACAGAAACCGCGGATCAGCGCTTTGAAAAGTTGGCGGGCAGTTATTTCGAGCAGATCCTCGCCCACTCGCCGGCGTTCGCGACCCAGCTGGGCGATCACCGGTTCGACGGGCTGATCGCGGACTACAGCGATCAGGCGGCGGCGCGAGAACGGGCGCTGTACCAGGCCACCTTGAACGCGCTCGACCAGATTCCAGCCGCCGAGCTGAGTCCGGTAAACCAGACCGACGCTCGGATTTTCCGCCATCACCTTGCCTACTCGATTTTTCAGGAGGACGTGCTGAAGGAGCGCGAGTGGAACCCGGTCCACTACAACTTCGGCCAGGTCGTCTACGTGTTGATCGCCCGCGACTTTGCGCCGTTGGGAGATCGGCTTCGGAACGTGAAGGCTCGCCTCGAAGCTTTTCCGACGGCGATTTCGCAGGCGAAGACAAATCTGAAAGGTCCAACGCCCAAGGTGCACACCGAAACCGCCATCTCCCAGAACAAGGGAACGATTCAGATGGTGAAGGTAGAGCTGACTTCCCTCGCGGAGCAGGTTCCGGGAATGAAGGCGGAGCTGGCGCCGGCGCAGCAGAAGGCCGTCGCCGCGCTCGAGGACTATGGGCAATGGCTGAAAAATGAGCTGCTGCCCCGCTCCACCGGAGACTTTCGCCTCGGTGAGTCGAAGTACCGGCAGAAGCTTCGATTTGCCCTCGAGTCCGACCTCTCGATGGAGGAAGTTCAACGTCGGGCGCGCGCCGACCTCGCGGCGGCCCAGGATCAGATCTACCAAGTCGCCCTCGGACTGCACCGTCGCTACTTTCCGGCCCGGAGCAACGCAGCGCAGCTCAACGACCGCAAGCGGGTGGTTTCTGACGTGTTGGGCAGGTTGGCCGCGGATCGCCCGACCAATGACACCATCGTGGGCCTGGCCAGTGCGGCCTTGAAGTCGACGACCGAATTCGTGCGAAGCAAAAACCTGGTGTCGCTCCCGGGAGAGCCGGTGAAGGTGGTGGTGATGCCCGAATTCAAGCGAGGCGTCGCGGTGGCCTATTGCGACCCATCCGGACCACTGGAAAAGCGCGCCGAAACCTTCTTCGCCATTTCTCCCACGCCTTCAGACTGGACCGCGGCGCGAGTCGAATCCTTTTTCAAGGAGTACAACAACCACATGGTGGAAGACCTCACCGTCCACGAGGCGATGCCCGGCCACTATCTGCAGTTGGCCCATTCGAATCAGTTCCGGGCGTCAACGGCGACCCGGTCGATCCTCCGCAGCGGCCTTTTCGCCGAAGGTTGGGCGGTTTACGCCGAGCGCCTGATGGCGGACAACGGCTACGGCGGCCCCGAGGTGCGGATGCAGCAACTGAAGATGCGCCTCCGGACGATTCTCAACGCCATTCTCGATACTCAGATCCACGCCGGAACCATGACCGAGAAGCAAGCGATGGCTCTGATGATGGAGGAGGGCTTTCAGGAAGAGGGCGAAGCTGCGGGCAAGTGGCGGCGCGCCCAGCTCACCTCGGCGCAACTGCCGACCTACTACATTGGCAATCTGGAGGTGGAAGCGATCCGCAAGGACTACCTGGCAAAGCACGGCTCCCAAAGCTCGGAGCGGGCGATGCACGATGCGATCCTCTCATTCGGAACGCCCGCTCCGAAGTACGTCCGAGAGCTTCTGGGACTGTGAGCTCAACAGGCGCTTGAGGCGATTGGATTCGACGCGGACCACGAACGTCTTTTCGCGCGTCACCGTCACGGCACCAGGCGCGGCCCCCTTCTGACGCCTCACGTACTTGGCCTGGGTGTAGGCCACTTCGCCTTTCGGCTCGCCCTTGAATCCGGAATGGTGGAGGGCAAGGTGCGCGGCGTCGACCAACAACTCCGGCGAGACGGACTCGTGTTTTTCCAGGGGGATCACCACGTGCGAGCCCGAAGTGCCTCGCGCGTGCAGCCACAGATCTTGCGGCCGGGCAACCCGAAAGGTCAGCGCCTCATTCGACCGGGCGTTTCGCCCAACCCAGATCCGCCGGCCGGTGCGGGAGAGGTACTCCCTGTAAGGACGCGACTGGCCAGGCGAAGCCGGCCTTCGCGGCTCCGGCTTTTTCTGCTGGGACAGGAGCCGTTCCGGCGGAGCCTCTCGGAGGGCGTCGATGGCAGCTTGGGCGTGACGCGCCTGTTCACCAAGCTCATGGAATCGGCGCGCCGCATGCTCCGATCCGCGAAGAAGTCGCCGGTACTGGTGGAAGTGCCACGCCGCTTGTTCCCGGGGAGGAAGCTCTGGCCGAAGCGCCACCACCACCTCCCGCGTCCCTTCAGCGGTGTAGTGCGGAAGGCGAACCGAGGCAGCGCCGCGCGGGATGCGTTCCAGGTTTTGTGAAATCAATTCGCCCGCGATCCGGTGAGTTTCCGCCATCGGCCCGCGAGCGGCTTCGGCGGCAACCTTGGTCAAAGTTCTTTCGATCCGAGCCAGATGCGCTTTCAGCGGACGCATCAGCTGGCGCCGAATTGCTTCCGCCCGCTGCGACTGCGCCGCGCCCGCCCAAAGCGCTTCCGCTGCCTCGGCGTACGGAAATCGCGCGCCCGACGAGGCGCGAAGCCGTGAGGCACCGCTCGATGTGGCGGGGCTGGGTTCGATCGGCGGCTTCTCCGTTGAGAGGAGCAAAGCGGCGTCTCTGGGACCGAGAGAGGCGTGGATCCAGAAGCTGCGGTCCTGTTTGGCGAGCTCGAGCACCGCGGCCGCGGGGGCGACCTGGCGTATCTCCTTCAGGCTTGCCCCGACCAGGAGGTTTCGCAGCCGGGCTTGAATCGCCGGCGGTTTATCGGTGGTGGTGGCGCGCGCTGCTGCGACCGAGATCCGGGCTGCTCCCGGTTCGGCAGAGAGGCATAACAGGGTAGAGTGCCCTGGCTGTCGTAGCTCGATGTACCAAAGCTGAGGCGAGGGGGCGAACACCTTCTGCACCACCGCGGATCTCAGGGCTCGATCCAGCTCTTCGACGATCTGAGTCAATTCTGAGGAGCGCAGCGACATAGGCTCGGGTAGCTTCCCCGATTATTGAACATCTGATGCCCGAGCTCACCCATTCCGCTGAAGCAGCACCGGCGCCGGTGCTGGCCTCACTGCTGCCAAGCTCCGGGGAGAAGCTCAGCTCGGACCAAATCCTGGATCGCTTTGTGTCTTTCGCCAGCGGAGCGGGACTTTCGCTATACCTTGCGCAGGAGGAAGCGCTGCTCGAGCTGCTCTCGGGCAAGCATGTGATCCTCAACACCCCCACCGGATCCGGCAAATCGCTGGTGGCCACCGCGCTGCACTTCAAGGCGATGTGCGAGCGGAAGACCTCGGTCTACACCTGCCCGATCAAGGCGCTGGTGAACGAGAAGTTCTTTGCGCTGTGCGACGTCTTCGGCGCGGAGAAGGTGGGGATGTTGACCGGCGACGCCAGCATCAACCGGGACGCGCCGATCCTCTGCTGCACCGCGGAGATCCTCTCCAACATCACGCTGCGCGAGGAAGAGCCCAACGTCGATTACGTGGTGATGGACGAATTTCATTACTACGCGGACAGGGAGCGCGGCGTCGCCTGGCAGATTCCGCTGCTCGGTCTGCCCGGTACCACGTTCCTGTTGATGTCCGCGACCTTGGGCGACATGACGGCCATCGAGGAAAGCCTGCGCTCGTTGACGGGCCGGCAGGTGGCGACGGTGCGAAGCGCCCAGCGGCCGGTTCCGCTCGACTTCGAGTACCGCGAGACGCCGCTGCACGAAACCATCGAAGAGCTGCTGAAAACTCATCGCGCCCCCATCTACCTGGTGAACTTCACGCAGCGGGCTTGCGCGGAACAGGCGCAGAATCTGATGAGCGTCAACTTCTCCAGCAAGGACGAGAAAGAGCAGATCCGTCAGGCTCTGTTCCAAGCGCGCTTCGATACGCCCTACGGCAAGGAATTCGAGAAGCTGTTGCGCCACGGCATCGGCCTGCATCACGCTGGACTTCTGCCGAAGTACCGGCTGTGGGTGGAAAAGCTCTCGCAGGCGGGATTGCTCAAAGTGATCAGCGGGACGGACACGCTCGGAGTCGGAGTGAACATTCCGATCCGCACCGTGCTCTTCACGCAGCTCTGCAAGTTCGATGGCGAGAAGGTCGGGATTCTCAGCGTCCGAGACTTTCTGCAAATCGCCGGTCGGGCAGGGCGCAAGGGCTTCGACGAGCGTGGCAGCGTCGTGGTGCAAGCGCCCGAGCACGTGATTGAAAACCTGCGGCTGGCTCACAAAGCCGCGACCGGAAAGAAAGTGGTGAAGCGGCAGCCGCCGCCCAAGGGCTATGTCCATTGGGACCGGAGCACGTTTCAGCGGCTGCTTTCCAAGCCACCGGAGCCGCTCGAGTCCCGCTTCGAAGTGAGCTTCGGCCTGCTGCTCAACCTGCTGCAGGGATCCACCGAGTATGGCGGTGGCTACGCGAGGCTGGTTCGGCTGGTGCAGCGCTCTCATGGGCGCGACTATGATCGTCGACGCCAGTTGCGAATCGCGGCGCAGCGCTTTCGAACCTTGCGAGGCGCTGGGCTGGTCGAGGTCATCCGACGCGGGTCCGAAGGACCGGCTCGGGTCCAGGTCGCTCCGGGTCTACAGCGTGACTTTTCGCTCAACCACACGCTCTCGCTTTATCTGCTGGCGGCGCTCGAGGGCTTGGATCGGGCAGCGGAGACGTACGCTCTGGATGTGCTGACGTTGGTGGAATCGATCCTCGAGGATCCTGACGTGGTCCTCTACAGCCAGCTTCACAAACTCAAAGCCGAAAAGGTGGCGGAGTTGAAAGCCCAGGGCGTCGAGTACGAGGAGCGGATGAAAGAGCTGGAGAAGCTCGAGTGGCCCAAGCCGCTGGCGGAATTCATCTACGCCACCTTCAATGACTTCGAGCGGCAGCACCCCTGGGTGGGCCACGAGAACATCCGCCCCAAATCGGTGGCCCGCGAAATGGTGGAAGGCTTCTACACCTTCCACGACTACGTCCGACAATACGGGCTACAACGAAGCGAAGGAGTTCTGCTGCGCTACCTCGGCCAGGTCTACAAGACGCTGGTTCAGACGGTTCCGGCGGGGTTCAAGAACGAGGAGATCGAAGAAATCGTCTCTTACTTCCGGGGAATGATCCGACAGGTCGACTCCAGCCTCCTCGAAGAGTGGGAGAATCTTCAAAATCCGATCACTCAAAGGGCACAACGAGCGAAGTCCCCGGAGCCGACGGCCCCGCCGGATCCAGCCGCCGATCCGCAGGCCTTTCGGGCGCGCATCCGGATCGAGCTGCATCGGCTGCTCAAGGCGCTGGCCGCAAAGCGGTACGAGGAGGCGATGGCCAGCTTCTCTCCCTCTGACGTGGAGTGGGACGCGGCCGCGCTTGCGGCCGCGATGGAGCCGTTTTGGCAGACCCACGGCGGAATCGACCTCACCCCCCGGGCACGCCAAGCCAGCAACACTTTCCTCACTTCCATCGGGCATCGCCAGTGGCGGGCTCAGCAGCGCATTGTGGATACGGAAGGCGAAGTGGACTGGGTGATCGACTGCGTCGTCGACTTGCGACAGGAGCGGCCCGACGACGCTCCGTTGATTTCCCTCAGCCGAATCGGCACCTAGGTGGAGCCCGCGGCGCCAGCGATCGCGTCGAGAATTTTGGCTGGCACTCGAGCGATCCGACCCTCCCTGTCGAAACCTGGATCGTACGCGGCAAAGGCAACCGCGAAAAGCTCGAACTGACGCGAGACCTGTTCCGCTACGCTCGCAAGCTGTGACAACGAGAGCCCATCCTTTTCGAGGTACTCGTTGGCCTGTCCTTCTGAAGGGTCGAGAACATCCAGATCGACGTGAAGGTACGCTGCGTCGGCCACGGAGCGCAGCCGGGCCAGCGCTCGGGGAAGCTGGTGGAAGGTATCAGGGTCAATGCACGCGACGCCGGATTTGGATAGCAGTTGAGCCTCGAGTGGATCCAACGCTCGAGCGCCGACGAGGAGCAAGCGCTCGTCCGGAATTGGCTCGAACCCGGAAATGGAATTGGCCAGAGCGCGAAAACCGCGGCCACTGATAACCGCCAACGCCATCCCATCCACGTATCCGCTGACGGTGGTCTCTGGCGTGTTGAAGTCGGCGTGGGCGTCGAGCCAAATCACAACCACCCGGCGTTGGGCCGCGGCGAGGATACCTTGGGCGCTGAGGCAACTGCCGGTCAGCACCACCGGAAGAGCGCCCGATTCGCGCGCGGAGCGCACCGCGGAGTTGAGCGAGCGGTTGAGTGAGAAACTCGCGCCCACTTCGTTTCGAAATGGCTCCTCCAGCTTCAGTCGGAGCGCGCTGACCTGATGGCCCCGAGCGCCAAGGTGGTCGACCAGCCCCGTGGCGATCACCCGATCCGGACCCGCACCCATGCCACTGGCTTCTTTACCCAGAGCATACGGTACAGAGATCAGCTGGAGCTTCATGTAGGTACCCGGCTCCTTGTGCTTTAATGGCCCGGTGAATCAGTTTGAGAGTTTGGCCAACTGGATCAGCGACCAGAATTGGGGATGGTGGCCTTTCCTAGCCCTGCGACCTCCCAAGCACAAGCGCATCGACAGCTGGCTGGTGGCGAAGTTGTGCGTCTGCTTTTCCCCCTTGTACTGGCGGCTCACGTTCGCGGTTTGCTGGAATCGGCGGGCATTGCGGCTGGCGACGATTCGCGCCCTGCGCCGCGGGCGGGAGTAAGAACACATTCGACGTGAAGTTTGAGCTAGGCGAGCGCATCTTTGAACTCGATGCAGGTGCTCAGCTTCAATGTGAACGGAATCCGCTCCGCCGCGGGCAAGGGGTTGGCCAAGTACCTCGCCGCTCGGGAAGCGGACGTCATTTGTCTCCAGGAGCTTCGCGCGTCCGAAGAGGACGTCCCGGCCGACATTTCGGGGCTTCCCGGCTACCACGCGTTCTGGCACTGCGCCCAGCGGAAAGGGTACAGCGGAGTGGGTCTGCTCTCCCGGCGACGACCCGAGCAGACCGTCTGCGGCATGGAGGACGAACAGACACATTCCGAGGGACGCCTCCTCCGCGCCGACTTTGGATCGCTAAGCATCCTTTCGCTGTATGTCCCTTCCGGCATCACTGGGCCAGTGCGCCAGGAACATAAGATGCGATTTTTGGAGCGACTGTTGCGCTACCTCTCGGACCTCAAGGCCCGCGGCAGGGAGGTGCTGATCTGCGGCGACTTCAACATCGCTCACCAGGCGATCGATCTCGCTCGCCCTTGGGCGAACGAAACGACCAGCGGATACCTGCCGGAGGAACGCCGGTGGATGGACGATCTGCTGGCAGAGGGCTTCGTCGACACCTATCGGGCATTGGTCGGTCCCGAGCCCGGCCACTATACCTGGTGGAATAACTTCAAGGCTGCGCGACCACGGAATCTCGGCTGGCGGTTGGACTATCAAATTGCCACGCCCGCGACTGCTCAACGCGCCAAGCGCGCGGCCATCGACCGAAGCGTGTTGTTCTCGGACCATGCGCCGGTCACCATCGACTATGAGCTTGCGTAAGCGGCGGCGACTTCGCGCCCGGCGCTCAGTGCCGTGATAAGCAATGAGGTCCATGCTCAAGCTGGTGCGGGCTGGCCTGCTGCCCACGGTTTCCGGAGTTCTTTATTTTCTTTCCTGGATAGGCTTTGGCATTTGGCCTCTGACCTTCGTTTGCCTGGTCCCGCTGGCCTGGGCGCTTCGAAGGGCCACCCTCAAACAGGCGCTCGCTTTCGGCGCTTGGATGGGCTTCGTCACGCACCTAGGTGGCTACACCTGGGTCATTCACTTGCTCAGAGTGTTTGCGTTTCTTCCGCTGCCCGTCGCGGTCCTCGGCTACTTGCTGATCTGCGCCGGGCAGGGTTTTCTATTCGCGATATTCGCTTGGCTTGCCCGCTACGTCTGGGTCCGAACCCGATGGTCTTTGGCGCTCATCCTTCCGGTGGCGCTCGGCGCGAGCGAGTTCGCGTACCCTTTGTTGTTTCAAAGTTATACCGGCGTTGCGCTGATGCCGTTGCGGCCGGTTATCCAGATTGCTGATCTGGGTGGCCCACTGGCGTTGAGCATGCTGGTGGCGGCGGTGAACGGAGCGGTAGCGGATTGGCTCCTATGGCGAACCAGCGGGATCGGAAAAATTCCGGGCCTCTCCTCCGCGAGCGCATTGCTGGTGCTGGTGGCCGCTTTCGTCTACGGCTCGTGGCGGATCGCGTGGGTCGAAAACCTGGAGCGACGGGCAGAACACGTCGCGGTGGGACTTGCCCAGCCGAACGTGGGCGAGGTGGAGCTGCACTACAATCCACGAGCGTCGGTGCGCATTCTCCAGGAACAAACCGCATCGCTGTACGCTCACGGCGCCGAGCTGGTGATCTGGCCAGAGGTGGGATTCAACGCTCGTCCGGTGCGATTGGGCGACGGTTCCATTGGACGCGAGATTCAGGGCGGCGTCCCGGTGCCGATCATCGCTGGTGTGATTCGCGTCGACGGCACAGATACCTGGAACAGCGCGGTGGTGATTTTCAAGGACGGAACGGTGGGAGACTACTTCGACAAGATCAACTTGCTCGCCTTCGGCGAGTACATCCCATTCGGAGAGTGGTTTCCGATCGTCTACAAATGGTCGCCAATGTCTTCGCATTTGTCGCGCGGCAAGACCACCGCGCCCCTGCAGGTCGGGCGGTGGCGATTCGCGACTTACATCTGTTACGAGGACATCCTTCCCGCGTTGGTTCGCCAGACGATGGAGGACCACGGAAGTGGCCGCGCCCACGCGATGGTCAACCTCACCAACGATTCCTGGTACGGGGCAGGGCACGAGCAGGAACAACACCTTCAACTCGCCGCGCTGCGCAGCGCCGAGCATCATCGGTGGCTGCTTCGCGCCACCTCCACGGGGATCAGCGCCTTCGTCGACGGCACCGGGCAGGTGGTGAAACGAATTCCCAAGGACCGGCGAGGTACCGCTCTGGAAGCGGTCCCGATGCTCGCGGGCAACACCATCTACGAACAGCTCGGAGATTGGCCAGGCTGGCTTTCCGCCGCGGTGCTCGTTCTCGTCAGCGCGCGCTCCCTCTGGAGGGGCCGCCGCCCATCCAAGGGCTAAAGACTTGTTCGCCCGCCCCGGACAACCTGATACCGTGCAGAATGGCCCGGCAGCGATCCGGACCGTTCTCCGATCTGGACTTGAAAAAGGAGGGCTCACCGTGAGCGACGAGAATCTGAAAGCGGAACTGGAACGCCTTCGCGCCGAAAACGAGGCGCTCAAGAACCGCGGCAATCGCGGCGCTTATCTCAAGGTGAGCGAGAAGGGCGGGGTGTCCGTCTACGGGCTTGGTCGTTTCCCGGTGACGCTCTACAAGGAGCAGTGGGTGCGATTGCTCGATATGGGCGACGAGATTCGACAATTCATCAAGGACAATGACGCGAAGCTGAAAGCCAAGCAGTGAGCGGGTATTGACGTCGCGCTTGCCGTTCCAGAACCCGAGGCCCTGCGAAAGATGACGTTTTCGGATCTCGCTCGCCGTTTCGTCGAGTTGTCCGGGCGCGTTCGACCAGTATAGCTTTCGCCTCAAGGGGGGTTCCATGCGAGGGATGAGAATCTGCATTGCGGCGCTGCTGCTAGGTATGGGGGCGGGCGTGCTCGCTCAGGTGCCTGATCAGCCTTTTGCTTCCTACTGGTTTCCCAATGACCTGCTCGCCTGGAGCCCCGACTCGGATCCCGACGCCCCGTTCAACCGGAGCAACACCCCGCTCGCCGCGCGCTTCTGCAATCCCGACCTGAACGTCAACGCGCACGCACGGCCCAACGAAGCGGGAGTGATGGCGCTCTCCGCGTTTGGGCCGACTTCCCGCAACCCCTCGCAGGGCTCGCTTTCAATCAACTACTACGCGGTGAATTATTGGCAATACATCGACTTGCTCGTTTTCTGGGGCGGGTCCGCCGGGGAAGGGCTGATCTTGGCACCCAACCCGACAATTATCGACGCCGCGCATCGAAATGGAGTGCCGGTGGTGGGCAACATCTTTTTCCCGCCCAACGCCTTCGGCGGTCAGATCCAATGGGTGCGTGATCTGGCGCAGCAATCGGACACGGGCTTTCCGGTTGCCGACAAGCTGATTGAAGTCGCGCTCTACTATGGTTTCGACGGCTGGTTCATCAACCAGGAGACCGCGGGCGGCGATGCCGCGCTCGCGGCTCAAGTCCGGCAGCTCATCGAGTACGTCAAGGCTTCTTCGAACCTGCTGATGCTCTGGTACGACGCGATGACGATCAGCGGAGCAATCTCCTACCAAAACGCATTGACTGCGAACAACGCGCCTTTTTTCGACGACAACGGGGTTGCCTCCGATGCGATGTTCCTCAATTACAACTGGAGCTCGACTGGATTGCTCAATTCACGGACCTACGCGCAAAGCCTCGGCCGAAGCCCCTATGCGCTGTACGCCGGAGCGAATGTTCAAAGCAATGGCTACAACTCCAACGTGAATTGGGACCGGGTGTTTCCCGAGGGTCAGCCTCACGTGGTGTCGATCGGATTCTATCGGCCGGACTGGGCGTTCAATTCGTCGTCCGATCCGGACGACTTTTATCGGCGCGACAACCGCTTCTGGGTCGGCGCGAATCGCGATCCGAGCAACACCGACACCACCCATCCATGGAAGGGGCTGGCCCACTACCTGCCGGCGAAGTCCCCGATCGCCAATTTGCCCTTCGTGACGAATTTCAATACCGGACAGGGCCATCTGTACGCGATCAACGGGCAGATCCTGATGACCCGCGACTGGAACAACTTGAGCGTGCAGGACGTTCTGCCGACCTGGCGCTGGATAGTTCGCAGCGATGGCACAAGACTCCTTCCCGATTTGGATTGGAGCGACGCTTATTACGGCGGAACCTCGCTCAAGGTGGCCGGCCAGTTGGACGCACCGAGCCAGCTCAACCTTTACGAGTGCAGCTTGCCGGTCTCCACCGATACCCAACTGCAAGTCGCCTACAAGATCGGGTCGCCGGGCACCCCCACCCAGATGGGCGTGGCGATTTCCTTCGAGGACAGCCCCGACCTCTTCGAAAATCTGCCGATCGGCTCAAGCTCGAGTGCCGACTGGGAGACCGCGTCGTTTGACTTGAGCGGTTTCGCGGGAAGGACGATTGCGGTGATCGGCCTGGCGTTCGACGCGAGCACCCCGGGCGACTACGAGGTCCACCTAGGTCAAATCGCGGTGTACGACTCGGCCGCGGCTCCCGAGCCCCCGTCCGCGCTGGCGGTGCTACGCAGAACCGAGATTGATCCCGACCGAGCGACCTTGAGGCTTCAATGGGATCATTCGCCCGATCGCGTCGCTTACTACAATGTGTATCGGCGCAATCCCGACGGCGGGTTGACCTATCTGGGCGGAACGCCGAACAACGCCTATTTTGTCGCCGAGATTCAACGCATCGACTCTGAAGCTCAGACGACGCTCGAAGTGCAGGCGGTAGGTCCGAACTTTATCCATTCCACCTCGGCAACGACGAGCTTCGATTGGGAGTCGCTGTAAGGCTTCGCACGGATGCTCAACGCGAGACGCGGCTAGCCCTCGCGCGGGCTGCGCCCGACCCGCGCGTGACGCTCATCGGAGAACCTGGCGGCTCGTTTCTGCTGGATTCCTGACACTTTGTGAGATGTGTTGTTGACCGCTCCGTGGCGAGCGGTACCTGGGCGCCTGTTTACGGGCGGTGGAGAGGGGGAATAGGTCGATGAAACGAAAAGCGCCGGGATGCAGCCTCTCTGTCATGGCCGTTTCGCTCCTCGGTTCTTGGAGCATGGCCGCGAGCTCCCCTGGTAATCCATCCTTCATCTTCCCTCAGGATGGGCAAGACATCGCCGGAACGGTGCTGATCTGGGCTGTCGACCCGGACTCGAGCGTCGAGACCCTGGTATTCGAAACCTCCGTCGACGGAGAGCAGTTTCACCCGCTACGGCGTCAGGAGGCTCCGGACTTCGGTCCCTTTTCCCACACTACGACTCTGGACAGCTCTCACTTTCCGATCGGCCTACTGTTCCTCAGGGCGCGGGTCCCGAGCGCGATAAGCGGGCCGGTGATCCGACTGTTCGTGCATCGTTTGCCGCAGCCGAGCTGCGTCGAGCCAACTCCGGGTCCGGACCCGCTGTTGGCCCAATTCGACTGCTCGGAATCCGCCGGGGAGATCGTTTCTTACCAGTGGCACTTCGGCGATGGGACCGTTGCTGAAACCGAAGTACCCAGCATCGATCATCGCTATCCGGGCTTTGGAGAGTTCCCCTTCCAGCTCACGGTGGTCGATGTCCACGGCTTTTCGTCAACGTTTCTCGCGCTGGTGACGATCGCGGGCGATCAAATTCAATGGTCGAGGACGAGATGCGGCTGCGAACGAATCGTGATCTCCGCGGCCGGGAACTCCTCCTTAAATGATCCCCGTCGGAACAACCCGGGGCCGCTGGGAGCAGATCCCATCTACGTGTCGCTCAACTTCGAAGTGTCCGTGACGCTGGAACCGGGAAGCGACCCCGCACTGTGCGAGGAAGGTCAGCAGGTGAAGCGAACCAGCACCTTTGCATCGGACCCCGCCGAGCACAAGAAGGCGTGCAGCGCGGGGCGGGAGCTGCCGAGGTGTAGCGACAACAGCGATTGCGACAGTCACACCTGTATCGGGGGAACCCAGACCGGTACCGATTGCGAGGATGAAGAGTCGGAAGAGGCTTGCACCGACGGCGGGGGTCAATGCGCGTCTAATAACAACGGGATTTGTTCAGAATATCCACTGGATGGCTCCGGGCGCGGAAATGATGACTACCGAAGCCCCGCGGATTTGGGGGTCAAGCGCCACTGTCCGACCTGCGAGTCGCCGATCTGGTGGGATGGTCCAGGCACGGCCGACCGCCATGAGGACATCACTCAGAACTTTCGCTATGACGCCGACTTCTTGATGTTCATGCGAGGGGAGAACAGCTGCCAGTGCCACGTGACGCTGACTATCGATTGGGACGGAGCCAACCAAGTGTATCGAGCCGCGACGGGAATCCAGCTCATCCGCGACGAAGATACGTTTAAGTGTGACCTCACTCCGTAAGCGAAGCACACCCGACGGGAATCTCTGGTTCACCGAGTTCGACGGAAACAGGATTGGCGGAGGGGACTCAGGGTTTGACGAGAGCGTCGTTTCGGGCGCGCCAGGCCTCGAAGAGTGCCAGGGCCTTTCGAGCTGCGTAACTGGCGGAGCGCGATGAAATCGTTGCGCCGCTGATCGCGTCGATGTCCTTGCCCAACGCGATCGGATCGTTGAGCCGCTTCCCCGAGAACTGTCTGCGAAAGCGCTTCTCCTGAATCTCTTCGCCTTGAGGTTCGCGATACATCATCACTTGGACGTCTTGCAGGGCTCCGTCTGTCGTCACTCCCACCGCGAAGGTGATCGGCTGGCTTTGCCCGATCACGTCAAAGATGAAGATCAGCCCCGCCAGCCCCCGAGCGTTGTTTACCTCCAGGTACGGGTAGCGCCGGATTTCGATCTTGCGGCCGAGTTTTTCTCCGAGGCTTACGAGCTCAGCATCGGTGAGCTCGAGCGTTTTGCGGGTTGCGGTGGCAGCTTCCCCGAAGATGGCTCGCGGTGCGTCCGCCTCCCGCAAGAAAGACTGCGCCCCAAGGACCAGAGCCGGCGCCATCAGCGCGATGAAGAAAGCGCCTGGGAACGGCATTCGCGCTTCAGGCATCTCCGTTGCGCTCCAGCCCACCTGCGGGTCCCCACATCGCAAGCAACGAAAGAAAAACGATCAGCGACAACCCCACCGCAAGCAGCGCCCATCCGAGCATCAAGCCGTAGACACAGCCGGGCGAGACGTAGCGAACACCCCAGGGTCCCAGCGCGTCCAAGAACGCGCCCGAGAAAGCCATCGCGGTCAGCCAGACGCGCAGGCGCACCGAGTAGGGCGTCGCGTACAGCAGGTGAGAGAGGATCAGCACCACCACCGGGATGGTGAAGAGGTGGAAATGGCTCACCTCCATCAGCTGCCAAAAGCTCTTGGCAAAACTCATTTCGCTCTCTCCGCCTCGGTAGTAGGCGGCAATGGCGTGCGGATTGAACCCGCTACGCCCGATCGAGAGCGCGACCAGGGTGGCCAGCCCGGGCAGCATCAGGAGCAGAAAGCAGGTGTAGGCCAGACGAGTCTCCAGCGACGCGGTGCGGAGCTGGAATCCTCGTCGGGTAAACAGCTGCATCGCTGGTCCTTTTCAAAACAGCCAGGTGATCGCCGAGGCGAACTCGTTGTAAGCGTCCCCCGAGCCGAGCCAGTGGCGCCGGAAGTCTGCCTTCAATGCGACTTGCGGGATCGGCCGGTAGACGAGGCCCACCATCTGCGAAAAGCGCCGAAATTCCAGCCGCGGCGTCAGCCCCGATGGGACCGAAGCCTGGGTATCGGCGTAGTCGAAGCGAGTGAATGCGGTCAGCGACTGCTCCGAGCTAGGGGCGAGAAATCGCAGCAGATCGTACCCAAGCTCGGCGTACGCCCCCTGTGAGCGCGAAGCGACCGGCCCGGCTTCTTTTTGCGCGTCGGTTCCGGACAGCAGCGCCTGATTGAGGGCGGTGGCGTCACCGATGAGCTGGAGCGCGAACTCGCCGCGGCCACTGAGGCCGCCGCGATGAAATCGAGCGTCGATCTCGAAAAGCCAGACGGGCACCTTGCCGACCGTCGACCTCAGAGAGTTTCCGGAGGTGGCGCCATAGGCGGAGAGTCCAATCACCGTCCCGAGGACGGGTTCGTAATCCAATCGGGCGACGCCACCGTAATCGCCGGCGTAGGCGAGCTGCGCTTCCTGGTGCCCTTCGAAGATTGAAGACTCGGCGGTGAAGTTGTTCGCGTTCAGGCCGTTCACAAAATAGAGCTGGTAGCGCAGCCCCTCGACCAGCTCGCCGAAAATGCCGATCCCGGGCTCGCGCCAGGTGGTGGGGATCACGAAGCGATCGACGTCGGGCCGATCCACGCCGTTGAAGCTCGGCGACTCGTGGTAGATGTTGATGATTCCCACCGGCATCAGCACCACGCCGCCGCGCAGGTTGAACCGCTTGGACAAAAGCCCGTCCAAATAAGCCTGCTCGATTTCGACCTCCCCTTTGTCGCCGGCGGAGGAGACGGCGTGCTCGATCTCGACCTCCGAGTAGAAGCGGATGTGCTCGTTGAAGTCGTGGCCGAAATAGAACACCACGCGACGCAAGTCGATGACGCTGCTGCCGTTGTTGGTAACGTTCAGGGTCAACTCACCGTAGCCGCCGAAGGCGCTGCCAGACACCGTGGTTCGACCGATGGCATTTTCGACTGGGGTCTCGCGCGGCAGAGCGGTTGCCGGCGTCAAATCGCCGGGCGGCGCCGCCGGCGAGGCTGGCGTAGCCGGTGTTGAAGCAGGCTCCTCCCGCATTTCTTGCAACACTGCCGCCCTCGCCGGGGACGCGCCTGCGATGAACCATGCGAGAAACACCTGCAATGTGAAACCAGTGCCCTTTCTTGGAACCCTCACCGCGACTCCTTCCTTTCCGATGGGCTCTGGGTTCGTCGGACCGCTGGCCGCTTAGGCTTTGCTGCCGAATGCTACGCTCTTCTGTTGTTGACCTCCGGTGCTGCATTGCTGCCAAGGGGTAACACCAGGGTTCGCTTGCAGCGGCGGCACTTGAGCTCGACTCCGTCGGCGACCAACCGCGCCAGCAGGTTGCCGCAGGAGCAGCGCATCTCGTCCGGGGCGCGTCCAGGTGTTGGGCCACAGGACTCACACTCGAGGATGCCGTCTGGCTTCAACGCCTTGGCTTCACTGGGCACGAGGTGCTCCGTCGCATTCGATGCTGAGACTGTGTCTCATGAATTGGCGGGAGCTCCTCGAGCTAAGCATCGGCGGATCTCTTTCCCTTGCAGCTGGAGCAGATGCCGATCAACTCATGGAAATGGTCGGTCAAATCGAAGCCGTGCTTCGAGGCCACTTCCCTCTGGAGAATCTCGAAGGCCTCGAAACGGAACTCGACGACCTTGTCGCATTGGCTGCAGATCAGATGATCGTGGTGGCGATGTCCGAACGTGGCTTCGTACCGGTGCCGTTCCCCCGAGAGAACTGTGGGGTGAATCAGCCCCGCTTCAATCAATAGGGGCAGGGCGCGGTACACCGTCGCGCGCGAGGCATCCACGCCCTGTTTGCGCAGAGCGGCGACCAGGTCCGGAACTTCGAAGTGGCCTTCCCTCGCGAGCACCACCTTCATGATCGCTTCGCGCTCGCGCGTCCATCGCAGCGACTTGCTTTGGAGCACCTTGCGAAAGCGTTCCACGGCGGTTGGTAGCGGTTGCCGCGCCGATTCTTTGTTGCGATCAAGTCGCATTTGCTGACCGCGTCTTAGGTTCGGCGGCAAGGCCTTGTCAAGTACTTGTTTCGCTGGAGACCGTGGTGGCGAGGTACCTCCTCAAGGTCTCATTGAGAGAAATCGTCTCACCCGGTGCGATAACGAAGGCCCTCCGCGCACTAACTCCTTGCAACCAGACTTTCCCAAAGAAAGGGCATCACCTTGAAGAGCCTTAACCGCATGGTTGCAGTTTCAGCGGCGGTGTCGATCGCCGCGACTGCTTCCGCAGCCGAAAAGCAAGATGCCCTCAAAGTCTTCGTGGCCCAGGCGTCGGAAGTGGACGCCGGCCTGGACCGAATCCACCAAAGAGATCAGCCCCCGACCGTTGGAGAAACCGCTGGCTCGCAGCAAAAACGCAGTGCTTCTCAGGCTCGAAGGGTGGCAGCTTGTGCGGCGGCGCTCGAATTGCTCTCCGCGGAAGCCGAAAAAAGCTACCGAGCGGCGCTCACTCCTCCCAGCGCAGCGGTGAAGCCTCTGTCCTTACCGGTGGAGAGTCCTTCGGCTCGCCGGGCGCTCAACGAGCTGGAGCTGGCCCTGGTCGAAGCACCCGAAGAGGACCCACTGGATCGCGCGGCGAGGCGATTCGCCGCTGCCGCCGAAGCCCTTCTTTTGCGCTCGCGGGAGCCCGCGCGGCGCGCCGGCGAGCGCGAATCTGCGCAGACCGCATCCTTGCAGGCCTTGCTCGCCACCCACGAACTTTTCCAGCACGCGGCTGCTCAGCTGCGACTCGAGCTTCAAGAGGCGATGCGCACCGAGGGACTGCTGCAGGCAATGCGGGCTCACAACCCACGAGACGCCGACTAGCCTCGTCGCCCAGCCCTCTACCCGGCGCTTTGGAACGTGGATTGTAAACAGAAACGAGGAACCTATGGCAAGTCTCAAGCTCATTTTCAGATTCATCGGTTTTTCATCCGTCCCGCAGACCGTGTCGGTCGTGCGTCCCAATCGGCGAATCGCTCTGGCAGATGCGGAAGTCGACACCTTGGTCTCGTCAGAAACCAAGCCGCTGTGCACGTTGGGTGGCGCCGAGCGAGGCGCTGGTCCAACGTGGCCGCCGCCAGACGGCATCTACTGGGGAATGTAGGGACCCGGCTCGAGAGCCGCGGTGTAACCGCCGATGCTGTTGGTCGGCGCATCCGCGGAGGTCGGAACGACCATGATTCGTCGATCGCTCGTCCTCGCGTTGGTCCTCGGATGGGAAGCTTTTGGCGCTCACCCGGCGCAGGCTGCGCAGCAAGAAGTGGCGACTCGAGGTCTTATGGTTGGCGCTTGTCGTCAGGCATGCTTGACATTTATCGCCTTTACTTGACATGTCGCCGCTATGTCCGTTCCAAAAACGGCCAACGCGCTCAAGAGCGTGCGGCACGAGCGAGGCGTCGCGCAGGGAGAACTTGCCTCGCTCGCGGGGATCAGCCGGCAGGCGTTGAGCGAGATCGAAGCCGGACGCTCTTGTCCGTCGACCGCGGTGGCGCTGCGGCTGTCGAAGGCGCTTCATTGCAGCGTGGAAGACCTGTTTCAGCTTCCAGAAGATCGGGAAACGCTGCTCGCAAGTTGGGCGACGCGACGTGATCGCGCGCTCGGCTCGCCTCAACCTCCCAAGCCCCCCGGCCTGGGCCGGCGAACCCATTTTGGCGATCGCCCCTCACGCGTCGCCTTGGGGTTCGTCGGGGGGCGCTGGGTTGCGCATTCCTTGGCCGCCGAGCATCCGGCGTCGACCTGCATCGCCGCCGATGGGCTGGTCCGAAGTGGGAAGGGAACATCGGCCGCCGGCGAACACGACTCCGCCGTCAGAGTGATGCCGCTGCGCGAACGCGGCGCACTGCGTGAAAATATCCTGGCAGTTGGCTGCGATCCGGCGCTCGGGTTGTTGTCGGCGTGGCTCGGCGAACGGCACCCGAAGTCGCGCGTGATCTGGTTGCACGCGCCCAGCATGGCGGCGCTGGAAACCCTGGCGGAGGGCGGCGCGCATGTCGCCGGCACCCACCTGCTCGATGAGCCATCTCGAATTTTCAACGTCCCCTACGTGCGCTCGCTGTTTCCACGCCGTTCGATGCTGGTGATCAACATCGCTCGCTGGGAAGAAGGCTTGGTGGTGCCTCCTGGAAACCCCCTGCGGATTCGCACCGTCGCGGATCTTGCCCGGCCCAAGGTGCGTTTCATCAACCGCGAAGCGGGTTCGGGCGCCAGGAAGTTGTTGGATCGCCTCTTGACGCAAAAGCGCATCCCACCCTCGAGGGTGAATGGCTACGAGCGGATTGCACCTGGACACCTCGCCGTGGCGCAAGCGGTGTCGATGGGCCTGGTCGACGTCGGGATCGCCAATCGCTCGTCCTCGGTGGCCCATGGACTCGATTTTGTGCCGCTTGCTGAAGAGCGGTCCGATCTCGTGGTTCCGCAGGAGCTGTGCGCCGATTTTCGAGTGGCGCGGATCATCGACGCTCTCGAAAGCCGCGCTTTTCGGCGAGAGCTGGCGAGCCTGGGGGGATATCAGGTCTCGGAATCGGGGCATCTCGTCGAGGAGCTCAAAGCCCAATGAGCTCAGCCGGAGCGCGCGCGCTGCTGGCGGCGGCGCTATTTTCATCGCTGCCCACGGCGAGCGCGGAAACCGAGGAGCCCCTGGTCAAAGGGTCGGGATCGGTTCACGTCATGTATGCCGGATCGTTGGTCAGGCTGTTCGAAAAGAGGCTCGGACCGGCATTTCAAAGCGCCAGTGGATTCACCTTTCAGGGAGAGGGGAAAGGATCCGTAGCGATCGCCAATCTGATCAAGGGTGGCATCAAGACCCCGGACGTATTCGTCAGCGCCGATCCGAAGGTGGATGAGATGCTCCACGGGAAAGAAAATGGCAACTACGTGTCCTGGTGGGTGCCATTCGCGCGGACCGAGATGGTGATCGCCTGGAGCACCAAAAGCCGCTTCCGCGCCGAATTCGAAGCGGCCCAGAAGGGTGGCCGAACTTGGGAATCGGTTCTGGAGCAACCCGGATTTCGCTTGGGCAGAAGCGACCCTGAATTGGACCCGAAGGGCTATCGCACGCTGTTTCTGTTCCAGCTCGACGAGGAGCGGACCGGCGAGCAGGGGGAATCCCGCCGAATTCTCGGAGCGCCGGACAATTCCGCCCAAATCTTTCCCGAGGAGCATTTGCTGGCCCGAGTGCAGATTGGCGAAGTCGATGCCGGTGTTTTCTATCTGATCGAGGCCATCGAAGCCGGGCTGCCCCATTTGCGCTTGCCGTCGGCGATCAACCAGGGAGACCCAGCGCAGTCTTCGCACTACGCTCGAGCCAGCTACACCACCAAGAAGGGCACCACCGTCCGTGGCTCGCCGATTTTGTACACCGTTGCAATTCCCAGCGTTGCCCGAAACCGGTCCGGCGCTGAGTCGTTCGTGCAATATCTGTTGAGCAAGCCTGGCGAGGAGATCCTCTCTAAAGCCGGGTTGCTCCCGGTGCCGCGAACGCCGGCGGGAAATCCGGCGGAGATTCCTTCGCGACTGAAGCCGTATCTGGCGACGCCATGAGCGCCAGGGCTTCCGCCAGCCTGCCGTGGCCGCTGCTTTTGTTGGCCGCGCTGATGCTCGGATACCTCGTCGGGCCGCTCTTGGCCTTGCTCGGCGCGGTGCCGTTGGCTGACTCCACCGCGTTCTTGGGCGAGGGCGCATTGCCATCGCTGGCGGTGACCCTCTTCGCGGCAAGCGCCGCCACCCTCTTGGCCGCCCTGTTTGGACTTCCCGTCGGGCTTTGGCTGGCGAGAACCAATTCCAAGCTAAGGCACGCGGTCACGGTTGCGGTTTTGGTTCCGCTCGCAATCCCGCCCGTGGTTGGCGGACTGGCGTTGCTCCTGTGGCTGGGGAGGGAAGGGTGGCTCGGTCCGCGCCTGGAACACCTCGGATTGCTTCCCGTCGAGCACCTCGGGGGAACGGTGCTGGCGCAGACCTTTGTGGCTTCGCCCTACGTCATTCTGTCGGCGCGGGCGGCCTTCGCCGCGGTGGATCGCAACCTCGAGGACGCCGCGCGGACCTTGGGATGCTCCGCGTTTCAAACCCTGTTGCGCGTCACCATGCCCACAGCGCGGCTGGGCCTCGCCACCGGCTTGGTGCTCGGCTGGGTCCGTTGCCTGGGCGAGTTCGGGGCGACCGCGGTGGTGGCCTATCACCCGTACACCCTGCCGATTCTCACCTACGTGCGATTGACCGGGGAGGGCCTCCCCGGCGCCATCGCCGCGGGCGTCCTGCTCGCCGTCGTCGGGGCGCTCGCCGCGGCGATCATGCTCTGGCTCGATGCCAGGCAAGTGCGAAGGGCCTCGCGGCACGCGGACACCGCGGATCAGCCAGGCGCCGCGATACCGCTCTCTTGGATTCCACCGGCGCCCGCGGATGCTCGAGCACGACCAATCGTGGTCCAAAGTAGGCTCGCGGTGCCTGAGTTTCAGCTCGACGTCGCCTTCGAAGCGCCTCTTCGTTTCGTGGCGCTATTGGGCGCTTCGGGTGCGGGCAAGTCCCTGACTTTGAAAACCGTCTGCGGACTGCTGCGGCCACAGTCCGGCCATGTCTCGTTTGCCGGTAGGGTGCTCCTCGATACCGCTGATGACATCGATGTTCCGCCGGAACACCGGAGAATCGGCTACGTCGCGCAGGGGGGCGCGCTCTTCGAGCATTTGGACGTTGAAGGGAACATCGCTTTTTCGCTCCATCGGTTGAAGTCCTCGGCTCAAAAGCAACGGACCGAGGAGTTGATCCAATCGTTGGGATTGGAAAGAGTTCGCCACGCCCACCCGGAAACGCTTTCAGGCGGGGAAGGGCAGCGCGTCGCCCTGGCTCGGGCACTGGCCTCCGGCTCCTCGGCGCTGCTGCTGGATGAGCCCTTCGCCGGTTTGGACACCCCGGTCCGCTGGGAGCTGCGCAAGCTGCTGCGAGAAGTGCACGAGCGAACCGGCATTCCCGTGCTGCTGGTGACCCATGACCGCGAGGAGGTGCTGGAGCTGGCGGACCATGTGATTGTCATCGATCACGGTCGGGTGGTGCAGGCAGGCGCCGTTGAAGAGGTGTTTGCAAGACCCAAGACACGCTCGGTGGCTCGGTTGCTGGGCGTCGCCAATGTGCTGACGGTGCGAAGCGCAGCGTCGGCCCCGGCGGGCAGAGTCCGGGTCCGGACCGACTGGGGCGAGATGGTGGTCGAGCAGCCCGCGGAAATTCAGGCACCGGGTTGGTGTCTCGCGGTTCCTGCCGATGCCGTGCAACTTGACGGCAAAGGCATCGCCTGTCGGGTCATATCATCGCGCCCCTCCGGCAATGGCTGGAAGGTGCGCCTCCAACCCTCCAGTGCCGGCGACGTTCTCGAGGCCTTCATCCCTCACTCGCATGACGGTGACTGGCGCTCCCCGGAGGGAAATTGCCAGGTGGTGATTGATTCCTCGCGGTGCCATCTCATCAGTTCCGACGAGGGCCCCCCGCCGCCGGCTAAGGCTTAGTCTTTCGCTGCGCGGCTCAAGGCGGCGGAGGCAATGCCGAAAAAGATCAGACTTAAGGCCGCGAGTGGCAGCAGGCTCTCGCTCAGCGAGGGGATTTGATGGGACAGCAGTGAGCCGCGAAGCGATCCCACCGCGAGCGTGAGCGGATTGTACCTGGAAAGCGACGCCAAGAAACCAGGCATCTGATGCCTGGGCACGAACGCGGTGCTGGTGAAAAGCAGCGGCATGTTCACCACGTGAACGAATACCGCCATGCTCTCCGGCGCTCGGGTCAGCAGCGCGATGGTGCACGACAGCGCGCAGAAGGCAATTCCGAAGAAACCGAGAGCAGCGACACTCAAGATGAGGCCAAGAATGGAGGGAGAAATTCGCGCGCCCACCGTCAGCCCCAGCAAAAGCACCAGCGCTGCCTGCGCGAGCAGCCGGCTCACATCCGCGCCCAGTTTTCCAACCAGCAGTAGCCGCCGGTCGGCGGGGGTATTCAGCAGCCGGCCGAGAAAATGTGTTTGCATGTCTCGGATCAACTCGATCCCCGATTGCGAGGCGCCGAAAAGAACAGTCATCGCGCAGATGCCGGGAAGCAAAAAATCGAGGTAGCGGATCTCGGCTCCAAACCATTCGATCGGGTAGCGCTGAAACAAGAAACCAAAGAAAAGCATCCAGATCATCGGCTGCACCAGGGAGAAGCTCAGCAACACCGGGCGGCGCAGCGCCTTGATCCAGGTCCGGCCACAGACGGCGGAGACGATCCGAAGCGCCGCGCCGCTCACCCCGGCTCCCCATTCTCGCCGCGGCGGCGCCCGGCGCCCGGTTCACCGCGCCGCGTCGGCGGTTCCTCGGCGCTCACCCCGGTCAATCCAAAGTACGCGGTGGCGAGATCGGGCTCGTGGACCTGAAAAGCACGCGCTTCGAGGTGCTGCGCCGCGAGCATGGCGAGGATCCTGTCCAGCTCCGAGTGCGGATCATCCAACTGCACCGACAACTTGGTTCGCTGAACCGCGAGGAACTTTGCCCCGAGGATCTGCCTTAGGTTCGCCAGCCTTGTATCGGTGGCCGCGACGTCCTCGGCCAGCTCGATCTGGAGCATCCGCCGCGCGTGCTGGCGGACCACGACCTGAGGTGACGAAAAGGCGAGGATCTTGCCACCGAGCATCACCGCGACTCGATCACAGTGACGCTCGACTTCGCCCAGATCGTGGGTAATCACCACCACCGAACGAGAGCGTTCCGCCAATCGTTTGAGCAACCCCCAGAGGAAGGCTCGCCCAGCCGGATCCAGGCCGGCGGTCGGTTCATCGAGCAGCAGCAGCTCCGGTTCCTGCAGTAAACCGAGAGCCAGGTGCAATCTCCGCCGCAGTCCTCCAGAGTAGGCGTGCACGGGCATGGCGAGGTGGCCCATCAGCTCGAGCGATCGCGCGAGCTCGTCAACTCGCGCGCCGATGCTTCCGCGGGGAAGACCGTAGAGCACCGCGAAGAGCCGCAGGGTCTGTGCTCCGGTCATCTCCGGGTCGAGCGCAAGCTCCTGGGAGACGAAGCTCAGTCGGCGCCGCAGTAAACTGGAGCTCGCAGCCGGGTCGACTCCGAGCACGATCGCGGTGCCCGATGTCGGGGCCAGCCTTCCGGCGAGGATTCGCAGCAGGGTGGTCTTGCCCGATCCGTTCGGTCCAGTCAGCGCGGTAACTGAGTTGGAGTCGAGGTCGAGATCGACTCCGTCGAGGGCGACGACTCCTCCAGGGTAGCTCTTTCGAAGTGAGCGGACGGTGGCCACCTGCCCACTATCGGTCGGCATGGACGATGGTGCCGACGTGTTCGCCCTCGAGCGCCGCTTCCAAAAGCTCGGGGCGATTGCCATTGATCAGCTGGAAACGATCCACCAGGCGAGCGCGCTCGAGCAAGTCGATCAGCACGCGGTCGAAGGGTAAAGTGGGTATCGCTCGGCGGCGGAGCTCGGCAGCGCCGATCTCCCGGATCAAACTCGCGGAGGGATTGAGCTTCGGGTCTTCGTCAAAGAGGCCGTCAACGTCCTTCACCAAAGTGAGCGTCTTGCAGCCAAATGTCTCGCACAGCAGAAAGCAGCCCGCGTCGGCTCGATGGGGCGGAATTCGGCCCAACGAGGGCGGATGCTCCCAAAGCGAATACGGCGGAACGCCGTTGAAAATCACCCCTGGGGCGGCGCGGATGAACAGCGGCAGAAGGTGTCCAAACATCTCCGGTGGAATGGCCACCACGCCGTCGGGGGCAAGCAGCGTTCCGAGGATGTGGGCGTTGCCCAAAGCATCGGCAGCGCATAGCTGGGCCAACACTCCGGTAGGAAGTCCGAGATCGATGCCGATCGAAAAGACATGACGGCTTCGGATGCCCCCGCCGGTTCCGATCACCAGCCGCTTGCTCTTCAAGGCTTGGCGAACTGCCGCGACCAGCGGGTGGACCAACTTGGGTCCGTGGTCGAGGATGCTGCTGGCACCTATCTTCACGACGTGTACGTCGGGCAGCATTCGCACCACCGGCGCTTCGGTGGAGGCGAGCAGCTCGGTATCGACGAGGCTCTCGCGCATCAGCGGTGACTGGACGTGGTGGCGATGGTCGGGGCGTTGGCTCATCAGGTCTGGTGCATCAGTCGGCGG
>Ga0126384_10000015_pt1 | contig 54626 bp, 46 predicted proteins | sample PanSoiMetPlot_36_FD_92543 | JGI IMG/M metagenome (GOLD analysis project Ga0126384, IMG submission 92543) | Tropical forest soil microbial communities from Panama - MetaG Plot_36 | ecosystem: Environmental > Terrestrial > Soil > Tropical forest > Bulk soil | place: Panama | collected 2016-02-17 | reverse complement strand
TCACGAGGAACCGCATTTGTTCTCTCTTAACTCCAAGTGGTCGAATAACGCTGAGCGGGTTTCGCCGCATCGCTACCAACGGCGAACACCGCGAAGAGCGCGAGCTCGCCGGCGAAGAGGAGTACAAGAAACTCCTCAAAGATGAGTTCGGAATCGTGGTGTAAGCAATCGGGCTCTCGTACTTTGATCTTTGTACTTTGTGCTTGGTGCTTTGATCTTTAAGACATTGCGCATTCTCAACATTAAGCAAGCCAAGAACAAAGCACAAAAAACAAAGATCTAAGGCCAAATCTCAGCCCTTCTAAGGATCAAACCTATGACTATCAAAATCCTGCGCGCCCTGGTCCTGTCGGGATCAGTTCTCTTCGCCTGCCTGGGTATCGCCTTGGGCCAACAGCAAACGCTGCCCAGCGAAACTCCTGCAAAGGTCGAACCGACGAATTACGGGTTTGATTACGTCCGGCGCGACGTCATGATTCCTATGCGCGATGGCGTGAAATTGCACACCGTCATTTTGGTTCCCAAGGGAGCAAAGAGGGCGCCGATATTGCTCACGCGCACGCCATATAACGCGACGGAGCTGACCAGCCACGCCGAGAGCTCGCACCTCGGTCCCATCCTCAATGGCTACGACAACGCGACGGATGTAATTGTCGAGGGTGGCTACATACGCGTGGTCCAGGACATACGCGGCAAGTACGGCTCAGAAGGTGACTACGTCATGAACCGGCCGGTTCGTGGTCCGCTAAACCCGACGGCTGTTGACCACCCCACCGACACTTACGACACGATTGATTGGCTGATTAAGAACATCCCTGAGTCGAATGGCAAGGTAGGCATCCTCGGCATCTCCTATGATGGTTTTCTGCCGTTGATGGCGCTCATCAATCCTCATCCGGCGCTGAAAGTTTCAGTACCAATGAATCCGATGGTAGATGGGTGGCGCGGCGACGACTGGTTTCATTACGGCGCCTTTCGACAGCAGGGCATGAATTATATCTACGATCAGGAAGCTACCCGAGCGAATGAAGTTAAGTGGTGGACCAGCCATTTTGACGATTACGACATGTTCATGGAAGCTGGCTCAGCGGGTGAGTTGGGCCGTCGTCGTGGACTGGAGCAGGTTGGCTTCTGGCGAAAACTGCTGGAGCATCCGAGCTACGATGCCTTCTGGCAAGATCAGGCCGTCGACAAGATTCTCGGCGCACTTCCTCTGAAGGTCCCAGTCATGCTGGTCCACAGCCTGTGGGACCAGGAAGACATTTACGGCGATATTGCGGTCTACAAAGCAATCGAGCCAAAAGACACCAGCAACGACAAGGTGTTCCTCGTTCTCGGTCCATGGCATCACGGGCAGGAGATCAGGGAAGGAAGCATGCTCGGCGCAATTAAATTCAATAGCGATACCGCACTCACTTTCCGTCAGGAGATTCTCCGTCCATTCCTCGATCACTATCTCAAGGATGGACCGAAGCCTGACATTGCTCCGGTGATGGCTTTTGAGACTGGCACCAATAAATGGCGGCGTCTTTCATCCTGGCCATCAGGCTGTGGGTCCGGCTGCACGGTGAAAGCTACACCGCTTTACCTTTCGGCTGGTTTAAAGGCGGGCTTTACTGCTCCGAAAGCCGGCGACTCGGATTACGAGGAATACATCTCGGATCCATCCAAGCCGGTGCCTTATCGAGCTCGGCCCATCGACAGTACCAGTTGGTCACGCTGGCTGGTCGATGATCAACGCGAGGCTTCGGGACGTCCCGATGTGCTTGCGTTCGTGTCTGATGTGTTGAGCGCGCCGGTCAAAATCAGCGGGGAGCCACAAGTAAATCTGATCGCGTCGACAAGTGGAACAGATTCCGATTGGGTGGTGAAGGTAATCGATCTTTATCCTGACGAAGTTGCAGAACAGCCGAACATGGGCAGCTATCAGCTGATGATCTCGGCGGACATCTTTCGGGGGCGTTATCGAGAGAGTCTGGAGACGCCGAAAGCAATCGCTGCTAACCAGCCACTGCTCTATCGCTTCGGATTGCCGACCGCGAATCACGTTTTCCTGCCAGGCCACCGCATCATGGTCCAGATCCAATCGAGTTGGTTTCCGCTCTATGATCGCAATCCGCAGACTTTTGTGCCGAATATCTTTTGGGCCAAGCCGGGTGATTATCGAAAGGCGACGCAACGCATCTATCACACGCCGGCGCAGGCAAGCTTCATTGAATTACCGCTGGTAACGACTCCGTAGCTGGGAGTTTCGTCCCCCGTGAACGAACAGCAACTACAGCGCTTTATCCTGCGCTTGAGCGGCGCGATTGAGATGCTCGCTTTCATCGCCGTGGTGATGCCGCGTTCGTGGATGGAAGCAGGGCACACCTGGGTCGGTCTCGGAGTAATGCCCGGTGGACCTTTGCTGATGTTCATGATTCGACAGGCGTCTTACGTTTATGGCATGCACGGCGTGAGTTTGTGGGTGATGGCGAGCGACCTCAAGCGCTTTCGCTCACTGCTGATTTTGAATGGAATCTCGTTTACCCTGGCCGCCGCTGTGTTCTTTTGGATTGACTATTCCAGCGGAATGCCCTGGTTCTGGACTCTTTCGGACCCGATCAGTAGCGGCTTCTTCGGCATTGCCTTGCTCTGGTTAAATCGCAAGCCTCTCTAAAAGTCCGACAAACTTTAGTTTGTCGCCGACTCTCCTTACAACGACTTCAATAGGGGCGGAGCCCCATGAGTTCAAATGGACAGCGGACGGCGGGGCAAAGCCCTCGCCTCACATCCGTCGGCGAAGCCGAGCCATACGACAGCCAAGAGTTTTCCACCAAATTTTTTTTGGCGGCTCGACGCAAGAAACGAAGCTCACCAGCGTTCAAGGAAAAAAGCCCCATCGGCAGGTGTCCTGAATAAGTCAGCACAGGAGGAACGTGCGATGTTAAATCCGACTGGCGCTCGCCTCAGCGTTCTCAATTTGTTATTGCTGCTTTTAACGTTCGCTTTTATCCCGACTGCTGCCATTCCACCACCTAAATCCGACGATGGACTAGTCGTGCACGAATGGGGAACATTTACCACAGTCCGAAACAAGGAGGGGCAGGCGTTGTTATGGCGTCCACTAAGTTTCGAGAGCGATCTGCCCAAATTTGTGTACAGCGTTGATAGGGGCCAGAGTTGGAAGGCTAATGACCTGACTTATCGCACCAAGAGTGCTACGCCGGTGACGGTGCGCATGGAAACGCCGGTAATTTACTTCTATGCGACCCAGCAAACCGATGCCCGAGTTCGCGTCGGATTCCCTGGGATAATCACCGAGTGGTACCCACAAGCCCAACTTAAAGACCGGGGAATTGAGTGGAACAGGCTAAGAATCTTCCCCGACCTCAGGGTTGAACTACCTCACTCTTTGATAGAAAACCACTATTACGCAGCCCGGGAGACCGATGGCTCCATTCTCGAACTTTCCGGGGATGAAAAGAACGAGTACGAGAAGTTCCTGTTCTATCGCGGTGTGGGAAGTTTTTCGTTACCAGTCTCGCTCAAATTGCAAGCGGACAGGGTCGCCGTTACAAACACGTCCGAAGAGAAGCAGCTTCACGGAATTCTCTTCGAGAACAGAAGCGGGCAAATAGGATTTACCACTCTCAAACTCTCAGAGCCTGAGGCGACCATAGATCGACCGACGCTGGGCACACCGCTCGCGGACCTACGTAAGGAACTGAGAACAATGCTGATTGAGGCCGGACTTTTCGAAAAGGAGGCTGACGCTATGTTGAATACGTGGCGCGACTCATGGTTCGAAGAAGGCCTTCGACTTTTCTACGTCATGCCGCGCACACAGACTGATACGATTCTTCCCCTGAAAGTTGAGCCGGAACCAAAGTCTATCGTGCGGGTAATGGTCGGCAGAACAGAACTGATTACACCTGACGCTGAGAAGAATGTTTCTGCTCAATTGCTCAAGCTTAACGATCCGTCCCCGTCGGTGCGCACTGCTGCACGGAAGCAGATCGACCGTTATGGCCGCTTCGTAGAATCAATCTTGACGCAGATTTCCGCTGCGCCTCCGAACCCCCGAGTGAAGGCCGCAGCACAACGCCTGCTCGAAGAGCTACGCCAGGTGGGCGGCTAGGAGAATTTCGGATTTGGGATTGCGGATTGCGGATTTGAAGAGCGTTCGCGATGCCGTGATCCGTGTTTGAATCTGCGGATAACTCTTTCCCATCGCGGCGAACTCGACTAAATTTAGCCGCATGAATCGTGTTGATGCCTATCCCTTTGCAGATTTGGCGCTGGCGCGTCGACTCGAAAGGGGCGAGGCACTCGCCAACGTCGACTTTGTAAACGGACGCGCACTCGCCTTCCCTGAATCTCGAGCGGAATGGATGGAACTTGGCGGCACCTACGCCATGTTCGATGGGCCAACCTCGCCTGCTACTCAAACCTTTGCGCTGGGCATGTCCGAGCCGGTGGCCGAGGCGAGCCTTGATGAACTTGAAGACTTCTTTCTAAGCCGAGGCGCGCAGGTATTTCATGAAGTGTGCCCGCACGCAGACGCCTCAGCGCCGACGCTGCTCAGCGAGCGAGGCTACCAGCCTATCGAGTTCAGTAATGTTCTTTACCGCCCAATCGTACGCGACCTGCGACTCATCGCTGGTAGCAGCAAGACAATCAAGATACGAGCAATCGATCCTCACGAGCATGAACTGTGGGCCAGGACCGCAGCACTTGGTTGGAGCGCGTTTGAAGGTCTCGGCGAGTTCATGCAACAACTTGGCGAGATCAACGCCAAGCGGTCGGCGCTTTGTTTTCTGGCTGAATTGAATGGTGAGCCGATTGCGACAGGAGCTCTGAATATCGCTGACGGGGTGGCGATTCTCGCCGGCGCCAGCACCATTCCAGCCGCACGCCGCCAGGGAGCTCAACTCGCGCTGCTCGAGTTTCGCTTGCGCTACGCGGCAAAACATCGCTGTGACATCGCCCTGATGGCAGCACTACCCGGTAGCGCCTCGCAAAGAAACGCCGAACGTCACGGATTTCGTATTGCCTATACTCGAACAAAGTGGCATCTTCCACTGACTCAATAAATATGAAACTCAGATTGATTAGCCCTCTCGCCCTAATTGCGTTGCTTGCGATCACTGGTGTCGCGCAACATACGATCACGAGCGCAGATGAGATCACCGCGCGCGTTGACGAATATGTAGAACGCGAACAACGGCTGCAACGCATACCCGGCATTTCGCTCGCGGTCATCAAGGACGGCCAAGTTATCCTCGCAAAAGGCTACGGGCTTGCCAACGTCGAGCATCATGTTCCCACCAAGCCGGAGACTATCTTTCAATCGGGATCGGTCGGCAAGCAGTTCACAGCCACCGCCGTAATGATGTTGGTCGAAGACGGAAAGCTCAGTCTCGACGACAAAATCAGCAAATACTTCGGCGATGCTCCGGCGGCTTGGCAGAACATCACTGTGCGACACCTGTTGACGCACACAGCCGGCACCACGGACTATCCATCAGACTTCGACTTCCGCCGCGACTACACGGAAGCTGAAATGCTCAAGCGTGCAGAGACGATTCCATTGGCCTTTCAACCAGGCGAGAAGTGGAGCTACAGCAATCTTGGTTATGTAGTGCTCGGGATCCTTATTCATAAGGTAAGCGGAAAGTTCTATGGAGACTTTCTGCAGGAGCGCATCTTTCAACCAATGGGCATGTCAACAGCTCGAATCATTAGCGAGGCAGACATTGTGCCCAATCGCTCAGGCGGCTATGTCCTCGTAAACGGCGAGTTAAAGAATCAGCAGTGGGTGTCGCCGACGCTGAACACGACTGCAGATGGCGCGCTGTACCTAACTGTCTGGGACATGGCCAAGTGGGATGCGGCTTTGTACACCGAAAAGCTGTTGCACAAAGCGAGCCTGGACCAGATGTGGACGCCGGTAAAGCTTAATGACGGCAAGACACAACCGTACGGCTTTGGTTGGGGACTGGGAGAAGTGCGCGGCCATCACCTCATCGAACATGGCGGAGCATGGCAAGGCTTCAAATCTCACATCGCACGTTATGTGGACGACAAACTTACCGTAGTCGTATTCGCGAACCTTGCCCAGGCCAATCCGGCACGCATCGCCCACGGCATCGCTGCGCTCTACAATCCTGACCTCGCTCCCGTTCCGCCAGCTGCGATTGAAGATAAAGAACCGGACGTTACTGCGCTGGCGAAAAAAGTCTGGCAGCAACTCGTCGACGGCTCGTTGGATTCGCAGCTCTTTGATACAGAAGCGTGGCTTGAGATATCGCGCAATGTGAACACGGCACGCGACTTCCTGAACTCACTCGGACCAATCAACTCCATGGAGTTGATTGAACACAGCACTCAGGATGTCAAGCGTCTGTATCGTTACCGGCTCAAATTTGCGAGCATTGATCTCGTGTACGCAGTTGTCTTGACAAAGGAAGGTAAAATAGCCGGGCTACGTTTACAGCCACAGTAGTATCTTTGAACCCTCGGGAAGCTCATAAGTTAGTCCTTGTAAATCTAAAACCTCAGCTTAGAGAAAGGAACAAGACTATGAAATTCACCGCGAGATTTAAGACAGTCTCCCTCCTGCTCAGTTTCGTCACCATCATGCTCGCGACCAGAGCCGTGGCGCCTGCTCCTCAACGACCTTTACCGAATCCCGTGCTCTACATGACAGGAACAGAGGTTTACCAAACGGGCGGCAAGACTTTCGTTCGGTATAAGTTCGATGTGCTTAACAAGAGTGATTATCCTGCAGCAATGTTCGCAGCCGCGCCGGGTCTACCTCCGTGCGGCTCAAATACCAAGGCCTCTCGCACCTGGGTTGATTTTTACGAGCAGAATGGAAAACGCCTCTTTGGGTTTTGTAATCTGGCAAAACCGCAAGATCTTAACGGAATCTATTTTGCGATCGAGGATGGGAAGGTGCCGCCTAGTTGGGTTTATATCGAGCTGAGCGATCGCCAGACTAACCAAAAATACAAATCGAACCTGGCTGATACTACGCTGTAGTTCGATTGCCTCGGTTCTAAGGGCCAATTCGTAAAGCAAAGTTGAATGGCATTCAACGCGGAAGCAAACTAACAGTTTGCTTTAAATGGCGTCGATCGAATCCCACCAACGGCAGTTGGTGGTCCCTTCAGATCCTTTCTACTGGGCCGACTTGCGGGGTCATTGAAATACCACCCACGGCAGTGGGTCGGATGGTTCAGATCCTTTCTAGCCTTCTCGACACAATCAATGATGAGTCGTTCGGTTTTGGAGTTATGAGGGCGGAAGATTAAATGCAAATCACACGTCCGGAGAAAGGATCTGAACGATCCAGCCACTACCGTGGGTGGGATTCAATTGGGTTTCATCAACGGCTTGTAGAAAGGATCTGAAGGAACCACCAACTTCCCGTTGGTGGTATTTCGTGTGTAGCCACTTTCAGCAAATTCAAAATGATGGCGAATGTGCGCATCCGGCGGATAAGACCTAACCTCAATTCGTGACGCTAGCGCCTTCTGCTATTCTGTGTGAATGAATCGGGCAGCTGGCGAGGTCTTAGTCGTAGGCGCGGGCGCCGCTGGGTTGACCGCCGCCCGCGAGCTCAGCGCGCACGGTATTTCGGTATCGATACTGGAAGCGCGTAATCGTATCGGTGGCCGCATCTATACACATCGTCATGGAGCAGAAGCCTTGCCCGTTGAACTTGGCGCCGAATTTGTCCATGGCAAGCCGCCTGAGATCCTGGATCTAATTGGCCCATCCCGGCTCAAATTACGCGAGGTTGCCGAACGTCACTGGTTCATCATGCAGGGACGCCTCGTCAAATCCGCGGAGTTCTGGGACAAAATCGAAGAAATCATGGATCGCATGACGCATGATCCGGAAGATCGCACTTTCGAGCAGTTCCTCGATACGCTGCCGAATGACCCCGAGACGGCTGAAGCGAAAAAGATGGCGGTCAGGTTTGTCCAGGATTTCCATGCCGGTTTAATCAATCGAATCGGTACACAGGGCTTGAATCGCGTCAATGAGGCTTCTGAGAGCATCGATGGCGAGGCCGCATTTAGATTTCCCGGGGGTTATGCTGAACTTTGCGATTGGTTGTGTGCAGAAGCGATGCGTCATGGCGCAATAGTCCATCTGAGCACAGCCGTGACAGAAATCAGCTGGCGCAAGAATGAGGTTTCGGTTCTGACCACCAGCGACGAACTGGAGAGGTTGGTAGCAAGACGTTGTCTGATCACTCTGCCGTTGGGAGTGCTACAAGCCGGCTCGGTGAAATTCAACCCGGCTGTTCCGAATGAGGTTGTGAATGCAATAAACAACCTGGCGACCGGCCATGTTGCAAAGATAATCTTGCAGTTTCGCGAGCGGTTCTGGGAAGATCTTGAATTGCCAATAGAAGACGGCTCACAATCGCTTGAGCCGCTTAGTTTCATTCATTCGTTCAAGCCGCCGTTTCCAACCTGGTGGACAACGCTTCCGGTGCGTACGCCTCTTCTGGTAGGTTGGGTCGGCGGTCCTGAAGCAATTACGCTGCTGAAGAACGATGATGAGGTCATAATCGATCAGGCAATCAATGCTTTGGCCAATTTACTCCGCATTCAAGTCATTGGTTTGCGCGAAAAACTGGTGAGTGCCCATTTTCATAACTGGCAGTCTGATCCCTGGTCTCGCGTCGCATACAGTTATTTGCCGGTGGGTGGACTCAAAGCGCAGGCGGTCTTGTCAGATCCTATCGAGCAGACTTTGTTTTTCGCAGGCGAAGCTTTAAGCGACGGACATATCGGCACCGTTCATGGAGCAATGATGAGTGGCGCGCGTGCTGCTGCCGAGATACTCAGGTCGCTTTGACTAACGGCTACCTTTCCACAAGCGAGGTTTCAATTATGAGTAGCGCAGTAAAGCAAACGACAGTTCGCGATCAGGTGACGGCTGAGGAGTGGCAGACTCGAGTTGATCTCGCAGCCGCCTACCGTCTGGTGGCCCACTATGGCTGGGACGATTTGATATTCACGCATATCTCAGCGCGGGTTCCAGGCCCTGAACATCACTTTCTGCTGAATCCATACGGAATGATGTTTGATGAAGTGACTGCTTCGAGTCTGGTCAAGGTTGACCTGGCTGGGAACATCGTCATGGAGTCTCGTTACTTCATAAATCCTGCGGGGTTCACAATACATAGCGCTGTCCATGCTTCGCGCGAAGACGCCCTCTGCGTGATGCACCTGCACACTGAGAGCGGTATCGCTGTCTCGGCGCAGAAAGATGGGTTGCTGCCAATCTCGCAGCAGTCGTTATTCGCATTATCCTCCCTGGCCTACCACGACTATGAAGGACTGGCGCTGAATGAAGACGAGAAGCCGCGTCTGGTAACCGACCTGGGTGATAAGACCTTCATGATTCTAAAAAATCATGGACTGCTAACGGTTGGTGCGACGACGGCTGAGGCTTTTCTTTCAATGTTCATACTCGAGCGAGCCTGCCGCATCCAGTTACTGGCGCAATCAGGTGGCGCTCAACTGCTGGACATACCGGATCCAATTCTCAAGCGCGTCGACATGCAGATGAAGGTCGTCACGATGGGTCAGGGGGCCACACTCGCGTGGCCCGGCCTGCTGCGCAAGCTGGACCGAATTGATCCCTCGTACAAGGAATAGCAAAGGGCAAAGAGGCAAGGGGTAAGAGCAAAGGGATTTTGCGTCTTTGGCCTTGACCGTTCATTCTCGTTTTTCAGCTATACTCTACACGTTTAGTTGTTGAATTCGGGCTTTTCGCTCTTACCTCTTTGCTCTTACCTCTTAGCCCTTTGCCCCTATGCTCTTACATCTTGCCCTTTACCCGGATCCCCTATGACAAAACGCGTCCGTAAGCTTCTACTTCTAATCGCACTGTCTCTGGTTGTTTTCGTTTCACTCGGTATCACTTTTACGGTTGGGTGGCGGCCACTGATTGGTCCACGCTCCCGCGCATTGACTGACCGCCGCTTCGAGCCAACTCCAGCGCGACTCGAGCGCGGCAAGTATTTGGTTGAGTCCGTTACGGGCTGTCTGGAGTGTCACTCAGAAGCCGATCCAGCCAAGGCTGGAGCGCCGCTAGCTGGACGTCTAGGCGCGGGAGCGCGCTGGCCGGATGCCAATCTGCCGTGGCTCGTAGCTCCTAACATCACTTCCGATAAAGAAACGGGCGCAGGGAATTGGAGCGATGACATGCTCGCGCGGGCTATTCGCGAAGGCATCGGTCACGACGGGAGGGCGTTGTTTCCTGTCATGCCGTACGAAAGCTACCGTGCGATGTCTGACGAAGACCTGGCCTCGGTCATTGTTTACGTTCGATCGCTGCCTGCAGTGCGCAATCAACTGCCACAGGCGCAGATTCCCTTCCCGCTTAGCGTGCTCATTAAAAACGCACCTCACCCAGTAGAGACACCGGTCGCGCCGCCTGACTTATCTACGCCTGCGCTCCGAGGCGCGTATTTGACTCGCATGGGAGGCTGTGCGAATTGCCATACACCACAGGAAAAAGGTCAGCATATTCCGGGACTGGATTTCGCCGGAGGCTTTGTCTTTAAGCTGCCCACTGGGACCGTGGCCAGCGTGAACATCACACCTGATCCATCAGGTATTTCCTATTACGATGAGGCTCTGTTTGTCCGCGCCTTGCGTGAAGGCAAGGTAGGCGCGCGGCAGTTGAACCCAGCCATGCCCTGGTGGATTTATGGCCACATGACTGACGAGGATTTGAAATCGATGTTCGCTTACCTGAAGACGCTGCAGCCCGTGAAACACCGTGTGGAAAATGCTGCTCCTCCGACGTACTGCAAGCGCTGCAAACAGACACACGGACTCGGCGACAACAATTAGCAACGGAACAGGCGTTTAGAGTTCAATCTTTCGATTGGGTCTTTGGTCTTTGGCTTTGGGTCTTTGAAAAAGACAAGTCGAGGTCTGTCACCCAAGTCATGGGAACACATCAAAGACCAAAGTCCGAAGACCAAAGACCTATTCACAGAAGCTTGAATTCAAAATGCTTGTAAGCCTAGACTCGCGTTCTTATGAAGCAAGATGAAGATAAAATCGCGCCGGCGCTGGGTGACATGAACAAGGAAGACTTTCGTCGCTTTGGTCATGAGCTGATTGACTGGATAAGCGATTACTTCGAAAACATTGAGAACCTTCCAGTCCTATCGCAGATCGAACCCGGTGACTTGAAAACTGCGCTGCCTGCCTCACCGCCCTTGCAGGGAGAACCAATGGAGCGAATTCTCGCCGACGTCGATCGACTCATCGTCCCGGCGTTGACGCACTGGAGTCATCCCTCTTTCTTTGCTTATTTCGCTACTTCAACGTCGGCGCCTGGAATCTTCGGTGAAATGCTGGCGGCGGCCTTCGACAACAAAGCGATGCTTTGGCGGACCTCACCGGCTTCGACTGAGCTTGAGGATGTAACGCTCGATTGGCTGCGTCAAATGATGGGCTTGGATGCGGGGCTGAACGGAATTATTTACGATACAGCTTCAGTCTCGAGCATGCATGCCATCGCGGCAGCACGCGAGGGCGTCGAGAAACGCATTCGCGAAGAGGGGATGAGTGGACGTCCCGATTTACCTCAGCTTCGAGTCTACGCTTCTGAACAAGCTCACTCGTCAATCGAGAAAGCGATCATTACCCTGGGCCTTGGGCAGAGAGCGCTGCGCAAGATTCCGACCGATAGTAAATTTCGAATGGATCCGAGGGCACTTGCCGAGGCACTGGCAGAAGATAAGCGAAATGGCGTGGTGCCGTTCTGTGTGGTTGCGACCGTGGGGACTACCTCAACATCGAGCATCGATCCCGTGCCGGCAATTGTTGAAATAGGCGAGCAATACACGCTTTGGCTACACGTCGATATGGCCTACGCAGGATCAGCAGCAGTTGTTTCGGAAATGCAGTATCTCGTAGATGGATGTAATCGCGCGGACTCGGTTGTTACCAATCCGCATAAATGGTTGTTTACGCCTTTCGATCTTTCGGTCTTGTATTGCCGGCATATGGATTTGTTGGGAAGAGCGTTCTCGCTGGTGCCCGAGTATCTGCGCACGCCTGAGCAATCAAAGGTTCGGAGCGGATCTGATTACGGAATTCAGCTGGGCCGGCGCTTTCGCGCACTAAAGCTTTGGATGGTGATTCGTTACTTTGGTCATGAAGGCCTGGCGGCGCGGATTCGCGAGCATTGCCGGCTGGCACGGCTCGTCGCGACGTGGATTGAAGATTCACCGGATTGGGAGCTGCTTGCTCCTGTGCCTTTGTCTCTTGTTTGTTTCCGGGCTTGCCCGCAGGACTCTGGTGAGAGCCCGGAGGTTGCAGCCAAACGTTTGGACGCTTTGAACGAAGGAATCATGCACGGCATCAACGCGAGTGGACGCGCGCTTTTGTCGCATACGAAGCTGAACGACAAACTTACGCTGCGGCTATCGATCGGCAACATAAGAACCACCGAAAAGCACGTCCGCGAGCTATGGGAGTTGTTGAATGAGCAGCTCCGAGTATTGCGAGGCAGGTTATAGTTGTTTTCTTGAACTCTTCCTGGCAGCGCCGGTCCTTCTAAGGAAATGCGGCCCGTTGATTCCTTATCCTTTGCGACTTTGCGGGAGACTCTTGCTTTGAACGCGGACTCCTATTGTCACTATCAAAAACTTCTCCCGCAAAGACGCAAAGTCGCAAAGATCAGAAGTCGGTTTTATCCCAGAGTTATTTTCATACGGGTATCTGCCACTCGTAGACGATCTGGGATGCTTTGCGGGATAATCTCCGTTCTTAGTTCGACTACTTTTCTGAATCAGCCACCTTCTGATTCCCGGAGGTGGCTTCATGACCGAAAATCAGATCGCAACGATTATCGTCGACTCAGCATACAGGATTCACACGCGTTTTGGTCCGGGATTGCTGGAGTCAGTTTACAAAGTCTTGTTAGCGTACGAACTTCGTCAGCGAGGATTGTACGTACAAACAGAATGGCCCATCCCGCTGGTTTATGAGGATATTCATATGAAAGTCGGGTTCCGAGCGGACCTGATAGTTGAAAGAAGAGTCATCGTTGAGGTCAAATCCCTCGAAGCGATCCATCAGGTTCATTTAAAACAACTGTTAACCTATCTACGCATCCCAGATCTTAGGCTGGGACTGCTTATCAATTTTGGAGCGGCATTCATCAAAGACGGCATTAAGCGAGTTGTTAACAGACTCGAAGAATGAATCAACTGGGCGTGAATGTGGCAAGCTTCAACTCAGACACCAGAACATAAAAGCATGATCTTCATTAGAGAGAGCCTCGTCCATGCGAATGCTCAGTGCGTGTTCGCGTTTCACGAGAGGCCTGACGCCCTGTCGTTGTTGATGCCGCCGTGGGAGTCGGCGCGAGTTATATCGCAGGCCAGGATTTCGGAGCTCGGATCGCGCACGATTATTGAAACCACGATAATTGGCCCATTTACTGCCCGCTGGGTTGCTGAACATACAGCTTACGAACCGCCGCGTATGTTTGAAGACGTGCAGCTCGCCGGACCATTCCGGCGCTGGCGACACCGTCACATCATCACCCCTGGCCCGGATGGCGCAGTCCTGCGAGATGAAATAGACTACGAGCCGCCGTTGGGTTTAGTCGGGCGCGTCGTGAATCCGTTGATTGAAAGACGTCTGCGGCGGCTATTCGATTACCGGCATCGAATTACCGCGCAGTATTGCGAGGCCGCCGACCCGGGGTTCAATCTTTAGATTGCTCGTTAGCATTCATACAAACTGCAGTTCAAAGAGGAAGACAACCCATGTTAACTCACATCGTTGTCTGGAAATACAAAGCTGAGATCGAACCGGCGCAGCGCGAAGCACACGTGAACCAGTTACGCGCGCTGGCCGGCATCATCGCGGAGGTCGAAACTCTTTCTATAGGCTTTGACGTCCTCCATCTACCTCGTTCTTACGATACTGGCCTGGTCGCCACCTTCCGTGACCGTGCGGGACTCGAAGCCTACACCGTACACCCAGAGCACGTTAAAGCTGCCAACTTCGGCCGCAGCATCAGTGAACACGTCGCCTCGGTTGATTTTGAAAGTTAGAATCCATCTTGTTGCCACCCAGGATGAAACGCTGGAAAAAGCTCCTCCTCCTTGTCTTACTTCTAATTCTCGTCTCACAAGTTCCCTTTGCATACCGGCGCTATCAACTTGGCCGTCTTGAAACGCTAATCAATCAACTCAATTCACGGCGAAACTCTAACACTGAGGAGACATATGCAGAGTACGTAGGCGTGCTGCACGTGCACTCTTTTCTCGGCGGTCACACTGGTGGCAACTTCGAAGAGATCATCGAAGGTGCGAAAGCTAATCGACTTGACTTCGTCGTCATGACCGAACATCCGGCAAGGGATTTTGACTCGGCAGCGCTGACCTTGAAGGGCAATTACGGAGGCGTCCTGTTCGTGAATGGGAATGAGGTGGCATTCGCTAACCGGGAACGACTGTTAGTGGTCCCAGGGAGTGAAGCTGCTGCGAGCGCCAGCAGTGACACCGTCGATCATTTTCTTGCTCAGCTAAAGCCGAAGGATTCTCTGGCGCTGGTGGCCTACCCACAGGAATTCAAGAGCTGGAGTACAACCAGCTACGACGGCGTAGAAGTTTATAATCTCTTCACAAATGCTCGCCAAATCAATCCCGTAATGATGTTCTTTGATGGGTTGTGGTCCTATCGACGATATCCGGAATTGCTGTTCGCTCGCTTCTACGAACGTCCCACGCGAAATCTCGAACTATGGGACCAGGCGATGTTGCAAAGCGGCAGAAGACTGGTCGCTGTCGCCGGAAACGATGCTCACGCGAATGTTGGACTTTCTCTGAACGACTCTTCAGGCAAGAAACTGCTGGGCATCCAACTTGATCCTTATGAAAGAAGCTTCCGGCTTGTGCGCATGCATGTGCTGATTCCGAGCCTCGCATCAGCCTCGCACCCGCCGTTAGCGGCAGAGAGTCTGGTTGATGCCTTAAGGGCCGGACACTGCTTTATCGCGTTCGATCTGTTTGGAGATGCCACCGGTTTTCGTTTTCTTGCCAGCAACGCCATTGAAAGCCGGTCGCAGGGAGATGATATTGCACTAACTAATTCAACGCATCTGATAGTAAGTACACCGTTACCCAGTCGGATTCGGCTTTTCCGCAACGGCTCCGTGTTGCGAGAACAAAGTGACGTTTCCAAAATTGAGTTTGAAGTTACGGAAAAAGGAATTTACCGCGTTGAAGTCTACCTGCCACAGCTCCCGAAATCGCTGAGCGACCAACCCTGGATAATCTCGAATCCGATTTATGTTCGGTAATTAGTCAGTGGTCAGTTGCCAGTTGTCAGTAATTAGTTGTCAGTTAGTTGTCCGTTGTTGGGATCCCCTGAAGTTATAACCACGAACAACTGATCCACTTACAACTCACCACTGACTATAGACACGACATCGCCCCGCCTGGGTGGCTCCTGCTAATTACCCAGTGGGGCGACAGACGCGCGCCGGAAAGCTCCGACTCTTTTTTGGAAGCGGTGCTTAAGTCACCGACAAACTGCTGAGGGTCCCGTGTTGGACTCCTTCTCCGGCGCGTGTCCCAAAGTGTTTGGCGGGAAGCGCCAGTACAGCCTTCCATATGCTGTTGTAAAGTCCCCTCAGTCTAGGCACCAGCGGCGCTCCTGTCAAGATTCAGGTTGACCGCACCCGAAGCGAACAGTAGCGGGGACATGATCTGTCAGAGTGCTGACACTATAAGGATGATGAATGGTTTCCATCAGCAACCAGACTTCGTTCATCCTTTATCCTTTATCCTCAACCTTTAGATCGTTAAAAGGATGAAGGCGGAGGGATGAAGAACGAATGGTTTCCCTCAGCAGCCTGACTTCGTTTCGTCCTTCATCCTTCGTCCGCCCCGCCCTCAGCCCTCAGCGCTCAGCCCTTAGCCACCCTTTGCCCTTACCCCTTTGCCCTTTCAGCCGCCGTTGCCAAGTTGGCGGAGCTTGCAGATAATCTAGCCGAAGAATTTCATCACGACGCATCCATTCTATTCCTGTAAATATCATGCGGCTGACGATTGCGACCCCACGCACCTTTAACTACAAGCGAACCATGGTCAGTCATGGTTGGTATGGACTGCTGCCCTTCAAATTCAATGAACAGGACTGGTCACTCGAGCGCGTCATCGATCTCGGAAACTCCACTCCGGTCCTCGTGAAGATTACCGGCACAAAGCGAGAACTTCGCATTGACACAACCAGCCGATTGAGCAAAAGCGCCGCCGGAAGTGTCACACGAGATGTGCGGCACATGTTTCGATTAGACGACGACATGAGCCCGTTCTATAACGTCATGTCAGCCGATCCTGATTTCGCCTGGATTGCTATAGCTGGCGCGGGTCGCATGTTGCGTTCGCCCACGGTCTTCGAAGATCTCGTGAAAATGATCTGCACCACTAACTGCTCGTGGGCCTTAACGCAAAAGATGGTAACTGGATTGGTCGAGAACCTCGGCCGAGAGTCGAAAGATGGTAAGCGCACCTTTCCCACTCCTGAAGCGATGGCGCTCATGCCGTCGAAGTTTTATGTCAACGAGGTGCGTGCAGGTTATCGAGCGCCCTATCTGAAGGAACTCGCGGATCGTGTAGCAAGCGGAGAACTCAATGTCGGCGAATGGCTAACAAGCGAGCTACCCACCAAAGAGTTGATTAAGAAAATTAAAGGCGTTAAAGGGGTCGGCGATTACGCGGCTGAGAACCTTCTCAAACTGATAGGCCGTTATGACGGGTTGGCTTTGGACTCGTGGACGAGGGCGCAATTTTTTAGACTGCACAACAGTGGACGCAAGGCCACCGACAAGAAAATTGCGCGTTATTATTCACGCTTCAATTCCTGGCGAGGCCTTGCGCTTTGGTGCGATGTAACTCGCGAATGGTTGAATGATGGGATTAGCTAAGGCTACTGCTTGGTGAATACCAGCGTGGCATCGATTGGGCCACGAGGCGACTCACCGTTACGCTTGACCGTCAGCACCTTACCATCGCCCGAGAGCGATAACTTGTCAGTCGTAGTGGCCTTAAATTCGTTGCCATTGAAGTTACCCGCGCGAACCGTCGTCAGCTCGAGAGTTTTACCATCACCGGACCACGTGCTCTTCAATGATGAAGTACCGCGCTGGTTTTCAGTAGTAACTTCCTTGCCATCCAGCGTGTAAGTGCGTGGGCCGCCGAAGCCGCCACCTCGTCCGCCACCGCCACCACCACCTGTGCCCGAACCGCCGCCGGCCGGTTGGCCGCCCGTCAGTTTCGTTTCGATGGTGATCTGTTTGTCGTCCTGGGTAATCACCCACGCGACGCTTTCAGCATTCTGCATTCCTTGGTCGAGTCCCTGGCTCTTGCTCTTGTCCAGAACCCAGGTGCCGGCGAAGTTTGTCGGCGCAGCCGCACTAACTGCCATCGCGAAAATCATTGTTCCCAGTATGCTAAGGGTAAGAACAGTCTTCCTCATAAAAGTCTCCTCACAAATTAGATCTTTGGGCCTTTGTTTTGAGTCTTTGGTCTTTGCTTGAGTCGATTAGGTCTCCCACGGCTCAGTAGATCAGACCCCGGGGACCAAAGACCTGTTCGGGAATCGGAGAGAGTTTACCAAAGGCGCCTACATTTAAGCGTAAATCACTGTAAAGATTTGTAAGGCAAACGTAAAGGGGCAAGGGCCAAGCGCCGAGCGCTGAGCGCTGAGCGCTGAGCGCCGAGGGCTGAGCGCTGAGGGCTGAGGGTGCGGCTGAACCAAAAAGCACTAGAGCTTATGTTCTCCATCAAATGCAAATCAAAGCTCTCAGCTCTCAGCTCTCAGCCCTCAGCCCTCAGCCCTCAGCTCTCAGCGCTCAGCCCTTACCTCTTTGCTCTTTGCGCTTTGCTACAATGCGAGCGCTTCACGCTTTAGCCACTTCCCTTTAGGGAGACGAATCCATGGCTCGCTGCTCGTTCCGACCCTTATGTTTCGCATTGCTCGCCGGGTGTTTTTTCCTGGTCACGGTGCCCGAATCAGCCTTTGCCCAGGCGCGACACCCACTCGATCCGTTAACAGCGGCTGAAATTAATACTGCCGTCCGTCTGGTGAGTACAGCACCGCAGTTTCCTAAAGATGCGCTGTATTCGACCATCGTGCTTAAGGAGCCTCCGAAAAGCGAGGTACTCAGCTATCGAGCCGGTGCGACGTTCAGGCGCGAGGCTTTCGCATTGCTGCTCGACCGCGAGAACAATCGCGCGTACGAAGCCGTGGTGGACTTGAAGAACGAACGGCTGCTGTCATGGCACGAAGCCGTTGGCATTCAGCCACTGGTTATGGATGCCGAGTACAAGATTCTTCCCGACATCGTAAAAGCGGACGCGCGCTGGCAAGCCGCCATGAAGAAGAGGAGCATCACGGATTTCGACAAGGTGCAGATCGATGGTTGGGCCGTGGGCCAGGTCGCTCCGGCATATCAGGGAAAACGCTTGTTGCGCGCGCTTTCTTATTTCAAGGGCGATTCCATCAACTTCTATGGACGTCCAATCGAAGGTGTCGTCGCGTTGGTTGATATGAATAACGACAAAGTTCTGGAAGTCGTTGATACCGGAGTCGTGCCGCTGGCGCGTACCACGCAAGAGCTCGATGAGAAATCAACGGGCAAACGCGAGGCGCCAAAGACACTCGCTATCACTCAGCCGGACGGCGCCAGCTTCAAAATCGATGGGCAGGAAATACAGTGGCAGAAGTGGCACTTCCGTTACACGATGCACCCACGCGAGGGAGTTGTGCTACATACGGTGGGGTACGAGGACAAAGGCAAGGTGCGATCAATTCTATATCGAGCGTCGCTCTCAGAGATGGTTGTGCCGTACGGCGATACTGATGTGAACTGGCGTTGGCGCAGCGCTTTTGACGTTGGCGAATACAGTGTTGGACGCCTGGCGAGTCCAATTGAGCCAAAAACAGATGCACCTGAAAACGCTATGCTCATCAATGCGACTTTCGCCGGCGATGACGGCAAACCTTACGAGATCGAGCGTGCAGTCTGCATTTATGAGCGGGACGGCGGCATGCTCTGGAAGCACTTCGAAACGTACTCAGGACAGAATGAATCCCGCCGAGCTCGAGAGCTCGTGATCGGTTTCATTGCAACTATCGGGAATTATGATTATGCCGTGAGCTGGATTTTTCACCAGGACGGAGTGTTGGAAGTTGATGCTGCTTTGAGTGGCATCATGTTACCGAAAGGAGTGGGCGAGACTAAAGTTTCCGGCCACGACGCACACTTTAAATCCGGTCACCTGGTCGCTTCGAATGTGGTAGCGCCTCATCATCAGCACTTCTTCAATTTTCGACTTGATTTTGATGTTGATGGCCAGGCGAATGAGGTGCACGAGATGAACACACGTGCCTTGCCACCGGGACCTGGAAATCCCAATCTTAACGGGATGGTGATGGACGAGACCTTATTGCCGACTGAACGCGCGGCGCAGCGCCAAATGAACATGCAAACCGCGCGGACGTGGCTGGTAGTTAATCCAAGCGCGCATAACGACCTCGGTTACAACACCAGTTATATTTTGGCTCCGGGGCCAAACTCGCTTCCGTACGTCGCACCGGCTTCTCAGGTACGGCGCCGCGCGGGATTTATAAACAATCATTTCTGGGCCACGCGCTACAAGGCGGACGAGATGAATGCAGCCGGAGTTTATCCGAATCAGAGTCGCGGCGGAGATGGCTTGCCTCGCTGGGTCGCGAACAATGAATCGCTGGTTAACCAGGACGTGGTCGTTTGGTACACGATGGGAATTACACACATACCTCGTCCTGAGGAGTGGCCGATCATGCCGGTAACTCATGTTGGTTTCAAACTGCTTCCCGGCAACTTCTTTTCTACAAACCCAGCCCTCGACGTCCCGAGGTGAAAGAGCAAAGAGGTAAGGGCAAAGAGCGAAGCTGAGGGCTGAGGGCTAAAGAGTAATGGAGTGTCAACGTCTTTTATAAACCTCTCGATATTCCATATATCATTTCACAATCGTCATTTTTCATTTTAGGCCCACGCGCGCTCAGCCCTCTGCGCTCAGCCCTCTGCCGTTTCCTCTTTGCCCGTTACCGAAGCACGCGATGGGTGTGGTAAATTTGCTGCGTTCGCTCAGTGAGCTAGTAAAGAGCCGGAAGGAAAACAAAATGGACGACGAAAGCAAGTCGCCGGAGATTTCATATCTGATTAGAGTCAAACCAGGACGTGCGGGCACTGATCCAAACGCCCCGGACTGGGAAGTCTGTGAGCTTGAAGATGGCGTTATCAACAACAATGCCGACATCTACGACAACATGACTGAAGCGGAAGCGCATCAGATCGCCGGCATGTGGCGCAAGAAAAAGGAAGAAGCTGAATTATCTTCTTCCGACGCGGTCAATTAGCCTCAAAAAGTCGCGAAAAGCAGACACGGAGAAGCGGAGACACGAGGAAAACAGACGCGAAGAAGGGGACACACGGGGACGCGGGGATGTCTGACCTTGGTTGAGTGACACATCGATTGCAGTCACTAACTAACGTTAGACATCCCCGCGTCTCCGTGTCTCCCCTTCTCCGCGTCTGTTTTCTCCGTGTCTCCGCTTTTCCGCGTCTGCTTTTCGTGTCTCCCGTCTCCGCGTCTGTTTTCCCCTTGTCTCCCCTTCTCCGCGTCTGCTTTCCCCTTGTCTCCCCTTCTCCGCGTCTGCTTTTCGGGAAGCGCGTCCGTTATTGGGGGCACTCCTGGTTGGAATGCGGTGCGACCGGACTGAAGCGCAGCTGGAACTCAGCCGAGGTAATAAACGAACACACCATCGCGTTCTGTTTGGCGAGATCCCGCAACGGCGCGCTGTTCACCTGGCCCAGCCAGAAAATGATTCCAGCGATGTCAGGATTCCGGCGCAGGTAACCAAAATACTGCGTGGTTACAAACGCGCGATTATATTCCTCATCAATCAGCGACCGATTGTTTATTGGATTTGTCTGGACGTTGTCGTCAGCCAACCGGTACATGACAGCGCCTCGACCGCCGGAATTGTACAGGGCGATCAGCGCGTCGTGTTGTGAACTGAGATTTACCCCGAGATCGTTCTGGATAGTTGCGAGCACCGCCTCGACAAACAGCGTTCCGGTATTCAAACTCGCGGGATACTTCGTCAGAAACTCTGGTTGCGCGACGAAGAAGTTCGCCAAATCAAGTTGCTTTTGCGCCAGGTTCGAGCCGCCGATAACCTTGGCCCGATCACGGGAAAACACCTGGTAGCTCGGCAGCTTCTTTTCTTCGTTTGGGAAATTAGGATCGGGTCGAGGATTCGGGAACGGTTGATTGTTCCCGTACGCAGCCCGATAGAGACGGAATACGTACGCACCTGTCTGCTGAAACTCAAGCTCAAAGAAGAATGCATTCGACACAGTGATGCGCCTTTGCGTCAGGCACGGAGCGTTGCCGCATGCAGGCGGTCCGGTGATCTGACTGACCCAGAAATCAAAGCCACCGGAATCCGGCGTACGATTTAGAAAGTCGAAGTAGTGTTGGCGCACGAAGAATGAAGCGTCGTCGAGCGGATTGGTAGTGGCAGGGCTCTCCTCGTCGTCATCAATGAACAATGTCGCCTGAGTTGGCGTGCCGAACGTAGCGCCTACAGGATTGCTCAGCGTGATGTTTACAGTTTCGGTCTGTTCGACATAACCGTCGTCGATGATAAGAATGTTGAAGCTCCTGGTTGATTGTCCAATCCCAAAGCTTAGCGTACCGGCAGCTGTAATGTAGTCGGTCCGCTGGCTCGCTGTACCATCGCTGGTGGCAAAATCAACCGATGCTGGGTTCGACGAATCACCCTGGCGTGTGACGACGATCTGAGCGACTCGGGCCGTCGCGCCTGCTGGTGGCGGTCCCTCCGAAACTGAAAAGATATTGCTATTCAGCTGAATCGTGGGCGCCTGTTGAATGCGTGCCCAGTACGGAACTCGCAAGACCTGATTACTTGAGTCCGTGATCACAACATAGCCGGTGTGGTCGCCGACCGTTGCCGTGCCGGTTACCGTCAGCGTCATGGACACGGTAGTTGATTGGCCTGGCGCCGGAGAAACCTGGTTGACGCTGGGACTAACCGAGACACCAGTGCCGGAATTAAGGTCCTGTACTGTGATCGTGTATGTGTTCGCACCGCTGCCCTGATTTGTAATCTGGAGATCCCTTGCAATCTGAGACGCCTGAAGGACAAATCCATAGCTTAGGCTCGCTGGAGAGAAGGTCGCGTTAACTGAACTGGCTAGCGCGAGATCCTCGCGCCCTGCGCCGGCATCAAGCACGCCGGTTCGAGTCGTCTTGGTCGCATCCGTAAACACGGCGTTGTTCGCTGAGTTCATCAGCGCAGACTTGATCTGCTGGGGCGTCCACGTGGGATGCAATTGCTTGAGCAGCGCCGCTCCGCCGGCAACGTGGGGCGCTGCCTGACTGGTGCCGCTCACGGAAGCAAAACCGCTCGGGTCCGAAACTCCGTCAGGATTATTTGTTGTAATTGCGCCTGAATAGACTGGTTCACCAGGCGCTACCAGGTCGGGCTTGAGCGCCTTAAGCGAAGATGGACCACGCGAGCTGAAGACCGAGATTACGTCGGCGGGATTTGATAGATCGATTAAAGGAACCGGAGCCAGCGTCACTTGCGCGCCAGCATGTCCCGTTACCCAATCTTTTAGCGCCAAGCCGCTTGTTCGAGTAACGAAAACAGATGGAATAGTAGCCTGAGGTGGTCCACTGACATCCATGATGAACATGGTGTCGCCGCCATCAGCGCTTTCGCTGATGCTGCGGTTGTAGATGACGACAGCCGTGGCGCCTGCTGAGCTGGCAGTATTGACCTTGGTTGCAAAGCTGCAGCCGTTGCCACGTTCTATCAAAGCAATCTTGCCACTCAATGACCCGGCAGGCAGCCCAGAACAGCCTCGATTACCAGGATCCGCATCCACATAAACCAGTGGGCCAATCGATCCCGAGAGCGCCGATGAAGGAGCACCTCCCTGCGCAACCGTCGCGCCAATGTTTGTTAACTCTGCTGGGCCGCCGGTGACCGTCACGTGCGCGCCTGGCCCGACGACGTGTGAATTGCTTGATGAGCCCACCGCAATTGCCGAGGGCGCAATTCCGGGCGACTCGATCGTGCCGGCGCCAGCCTCACCGCTGTTTCCGGCCGCAGCTACCACCGTCATTCCAGCTGCTACTGCATTTTCGACAGCCTGATCGAGCAAACCCAGAGTGGGTGTCGCCGTTCCGCCCAAACTCATGTTCGCGACATCGAAGTGATCCGTAACTGCTGCCTGCAAAGCTTGAATGATGAAATCGTCAGTACCATTGCCAAACGAATCGAGTACACGATAGTTGCCCAGGAATGCTTTTGGTGCGACACCTGAGATTGGCGCCAGCGGTGAAGTCGTATTTAAGTTTCCAGCGGCAATCCCGGCGACGTTTGTACCGTGTCCATTCTGATCTGCGGCAGTGGCGAGACCAAACGCCTTGGCTGCGATCACCTTGTTGTTGGTGAAAGAAACATCGCCCTTCGGAAACCCCGGCGGAGCAGTGAAGCCTGCCGGTGCAAACAGTGGATTCGAGATGTCGATGCCTGTATCCAAAATGGCAACCTTGATTCCCTGCCCTGCTACATTTGAACCACCAACTTTAGTCCATGCCGCGGAGGCATTGATCAGAGGCAGACTCGCGTTCAAATCCGCCTTGTACTGTTTTCGAAGAGCGACGCGTTTGATTCCCGGCAAAGTGGCAATCGAAGCCAATTCGGTACCGGGCGCCTCAATGGAAATCATATTGAGCAGCGTGCGGACTTCGACGATGACCCGCATATTGGGCGAAAGCTTACGCGCCAGCGATTTGAAGTTCTCCTGCTCGATCTGCAGCTGTGATTCGTAAACCTTAGCGTCCGGCTCTTCAAGATTTATTTTGTGATCGGCGCCTTCCGCTCCCACCATCTTTAGCTGGTGAACGACAACCGAATCACTGTCGAGTTCCACCATAACGGTCGCCGTTTCCGGTGAGCTGAGCGCCGCCTGAAGCTGCGCCGCTTCATCAATAGGCTTCGCAGCCGGCTCGTTAACGTCGCTCTTTGTGGAACGATTAACTGGGCTTGATTTTGTGAACTGGGCTTCGCTTCCGTTCGAGAAGAAAAACACGGCCGCTAGCAATGCAAACAGGAGGATGCGGGATTTATTCCGAAGAACGGTTCTCATAAATACTAGTACTCTTGATTGCTGAATTACAGAGGTGTAAGTGCAAAGGTTCGGGCCTAACCTTAGAAATTTTATGTAATGGAACTGTCAGTCTGCGTCCGATTGGGCCGAGGAATTCAACGTTAACGCGCAAGCAATACCGTTGCGTTAATTTCAAATCTGGGCATCATTGGGCGAATTGCCGAAATGCTAGGTGGCAGCGCCGAAGATAAGGTATTCAGCAAGCCGTCGTCAAACTTCAAAGCCGCAAGACTTGTGGTGGACTCTTCCGCTGGCACCGGCGACAAACACGTGATCAGACACATTCCTCATCTCACCGTTGGCGGCCAAAGTCCGCTTGCATTTGGAGCTCACATTTTCCATAGACAAGACACACAACAAGGGCGTTAAATAGCGCAGCAACTTTCATGGAAAACGGTGAATGCCGCCGTTTGTCCGAAACGATCACAACCAGCCATCCATTCGAGAACCGCTTATGAATAAACTTCAAGCCCTACTCGCGATCACTTTGATGTTAGGCGTGGTTCTGTCCTGCCGCATGGCGGAGACACTGACTGGTAATCCAAAGGCTGGGACTGTCAGCACGCTTTGGGCGGACGTTCCTCCATTTGCGGGAGCTCAAAAGGCGGATTTGGAAATCCCGCTGGGGATAAGGCTGGGAATGCAGGCAATGATGCAGGGCAAGCTCAACTTCATCGCTTTCACAACCGACAAGAGCGCCGAGGACGTGAGGAGTTTTTACAGCAATGACCGCATGAAAGGCGCGGGATGGACGCCAAGCGAGAAAGGATGCATTGGCGATTCCCAGGACGAAAAGAGTCAGGGTGTGATCTGCTTGTATGACCGAAAAGGCGGCGGTAAGGAAGAAGGGCTCGCGATTATTGTTGCGGAGGACGAAAAGACCAAGAAGACGGAGATCTTTTACGCGCGCGTTGACCTTACGCAACCGTCCCCGTCTCCATCACAACGCACCGAAGACATGCAAACAATCGGCACCGAACGAAAACTGCTGGCATGAAAGAATTGCGAATTTCGAATTGCGAATTTCGAATTGCGGATTTCGAATTGCGGATTTCGAATTTTACGGATAGGCGAACTTCCAAATGCGGAACGCGAAATCTGCAAGACTAGATTCCTAACACGAAATTCGAAATCCGCAATTCGCAATTCGAAATTCTTACTTAAATTCGAATGACTTCACGTAGTCCATGAATGACTGGTCCCAGCGACTGACAGTCTTCTCAGGACCAACCAACTTGACGAAGTAATTCCCTTTTGGACTTTCGATCACTGCAGCCCTTAGACGCTGGTTGGCATCGTTGTGACGGGTCTCGCTCCCGGGCGACATTTGCGCTGTATAGGTACCGCTTACGTCAACGGTGGTGACTTTCATTCCGTTAACCGTCAACGTTTCTGTCTTTGCCTTATCTTTTGAGGGGCGTCCGTCAGGCTGTTCCATTTGATTGATCCAACGATCAACATTGTCAGAGACATTTCCTCCCTGACCTGTCCCAAAGAAGTAAAGCACCAGGCTGGCATCGTCGGCGTCGCCTTCCACTTTGGGAAGGCGGTATTGGCCCACGCGCATGGTTGAGCTGGGTTTTTCCGTTATCCAACCATCAGGCACTTTGAATTTGAGCTCACCCGTCGCGGATGTTTGCGCAGAGTTCTGAGAGCTGGAAACGGTGTTCGCAACGCCGTGCGTGTCGGCTCTACATCCCCAGACGATAATCGTCATCGAAATCAGTAATGCAATTGTCTTCATCATGGCAATGACCTCGCATCCAATTCACGAAATCGGGCTTTGCGCTTTCTGAATATTGCTGAGCATCTCGAGCAGCTCTCCGTCACCAGCAGTCTTGGCCTCCTGTGCAAACGACTGGCGAATACTTTCTTTCGGGGGTGGTGAGGGCCACATCAACAGTCTCGAGCCCCAAGTATCACTCTCTACGCGCGAGCGAAAGTAGAGTTCATGCTCCCATTCCACTTCAGCCATTGTAAGCAGCTGATCGATAAAGGAGTGATGGCCAGAGTCACGAGCGTATCGGGCCGCGGTTTCGTATTCTCGAATATTCCTGCTTTCCAGCTTGCCGGCGCCATACATCGGCGTTAACCATCCACACAAGTGACAGAGGATTGCCAGGACCCGTCCGATGATAGCAGCGCGAATCTCAAGCCGACGACTGGGCCGCGAACTGAGCTGCGTTAGCATCTCGCCGACCAGGCGGCGATGGTGCCATTCTTCGTCCTCGATCTTTCTGATGCGAGCTCTTTCGTCCGCATCTTTGACGGACTTCCAATGGCCTCGATACGCGTATGCTGCAGCGAGTTCTGCAGAATATGCCATCTTCAGTAGGTCAATTAATTGTGGTTCGAGTGCCTGCATCGCTCACGCTCGCGGGACGAGGCGGAGTCTAGCGCAAACCGGCGGTTTATCGCGGGCGGAATACTGATCGCAAACTCTTAGCTTGTCGCTGATCGCTGACCACAAGCCAACAGTTGGCGCTATTCCGCTACCAGGTTGGCAGAAATGCTGTCATGTTCGCCGCCGGATTCTCGCGCCAGCCTCAACAACAGCTCGATCTTTTCCTCTTGCTCTCCGTCGAGATCGATGAACTTGACGCCAAATCCTCTTCCAATTGAGTGGTGTCGGACCTCGCCCTCTACGTAGAGCCAATCACCATCGGGCAGCAAAACGCGGAAGCCAACCGTTTCCCCGGTGCGCGTTTCACCGACGGTGTTCAGGTAGCAACCACCCAGTGATAGGTCAGTGATCAAAGCTGGATGATTGTCACTCTCGCGGTCCCAAACCGCCTCAAGATTCACACTGAGTCTTGGTTTGGATCTTCTTTCTTCCATGAAAACTCCTGCCGACTTGGGAGGAGGGACAAAATTGAAAAAAGCATCAGGGCAAGGCGCAGTGAGAAATGACACAAAACGTGGCCGCGTCACTTCGACGCCAGCGACATCTTAATGACAATTAATGTGGTTTACCAGCGGTAATTGGTGAGTACAAAAAGAAGGGCGCCGCTATCGCCCCCAATCGCAGCGCCCTTCTTTTTAGCGCGAACGTTCCCCCCCACAGGGCGTTCGCGTTTCTCGTCGAGGCATCGTAGCGTGTCTCGCATGAGCTATGCTGCGGCAGCAGACAAGATACAACGACTACGACAAGACTTTAAACTCGTTTGAAAATTATGACTTCGACGACGATCCTACGAACGAAGATACAATTCAGCCTGAAGTATCGTTGCATCCTCTGTCGGCGGGGAGACCTCCCTTCGAAAATCCAAGGTATATGCCGCCGTCCCTCTTCGTTAAGCGCGGCGGTAATCTGAGCTCCAATTAAGGTCGTCGGGCGACCATTACGTGACGTGAGGAAGTCGAAGTAACGATGAGCGACGAGGACTGCTAAAGCCAACCGCAGGTTGTAAACCAACCTGTCCGCCCGCATCAGAAAGCTTTATCAAATCCTGGGAGGAAATTAGTCTCTCTTGTGTTATAGATCAATCGGGAAATACCTTAATTATCATGAGGAAATACCTGAGAAACGCCATCGATTGAGACCAATCCTCTTTTGATCGCGTGACGCACCAAACCAGCAACGTCGTGTATGTTCAATCGGTCCATTAACTGAGCCCGATGTGACTCAACTGTCTTTACGCTGATGTTAAGCGCGCGCGCAATGTCCTTCGTAGACTTGCCGTCCGCGATCATGCGCAAAACTTCGATTTGACGCGGCGTGAGGTCAACGCTGCGACTTGTATCTGACTCTCGGGCATGGTCAAGAAAAGTTCGTCGCGAGAGTTCTGGCGAAACGTATTTTTCGCCTTCGAGCACTGTAGCAATCGCAAGCTCGAGTTCCGTACTTGCTGCAGATTTCGGCAGATAACCCATCGCTCCAAGCTTAAGAGCACGCAACGCGTAGGCTTCTGCCTCGTGAACTGTTAGGACAATAATACTGATTTCCGGAAAATTTCCGCGGATTCGGTCAAGCACTTCAAAGCCATTCAACTCCGGCATCGTCAGATCCAGGAGCACGATGCGTGGTCGAAGGTCTGCAATCAGCCGCAAAGCATCGCGGCCGTTGCCTGTTTCCGCAACAACTTCAACTCCTTCAATTCTCTCTGCCAACGCACGAATACCTGCACGCACAAGCGCATGATCGTCGGCTATCAAAACGCGAATCGGGTTCAAAGCGCACACTCCAACGTGGGATCAACCGCAATTTGAGGCTTGACGTAAATGCAGCATGGGAGGCTGGGCAATAAGCCCTCAGAACATTCTGTGGGAAGCCGGCTAAGCCATAAAAACTGACAAGGTGTTAAGTCGGGGGTCCCGAGCTGCACGAGCTTGGGGAAGATTATTACCGGAAGACTTGTATCCGAACAATCAGAAAAATTTCGGAGTCACTACAAAAACCCTCAGGTTTTTTGAGGGAATGCTCAGCCACGGATCGGGAATTTGGCGTTTACTTGCGTCCCAAGAGAAGGTCCCGCAACGATCCAGAGCGAGCCACCGACGGCCTTTGCTCGCTCTTTCATGCCCTGAAAACCAAGCGTAGGTGTGCCCCGCACACTCTGGCGTTGTCGATTAGGATCAAACCCTACACCGTTATCTTTAACCGACAGACATAAATTGGCTTCATCCATTCCAAGATGGACTGACACGTGCATGGCCTGGGCATGGCGAGCGACGTTAGTAAGTGCTTCCTGAGCAATCCGGAAACACGCAGTCTCGACATCGCGCTGAAAACGTACGTCCGCGTGAGGCAAGTCGCTGTGAATCTCCGGCCTCAGCCCAGTTCGCCTGGCCAGCCGATCGGCATACCAGCGCAGCGCCGGTACCAAACCGAGATCATCAAGCAACGACGGACGGAGATCCAATGACAGATCGCGAACCTGATCGAGCGCTTCATCCAGCACGCGAATTCCATCATCAGCGCTCGCGGCCGCCTCTGTATTTGCGCAGAGACGCTGGACGCTATGCAGCGTGAATTGGGCTGCGGTTAGGATCTGGCCAATTTGATCGTGAAGTTCGCGAGCTATTCGTTGTCGTTCTTCCTCCTGCGCCTGTATCAGCTGACGAGAGTAGCCCCGCAATGCTTCCTCAGCACGGCGCCGTTCGGTAATGTCACGCGCGGTACCCTGGACGCCAATTGCCACTCCGTTTTTGCGGATTAGGCGGCTGTTAACTTCAATTGGAACTCGTTGCCCGCCTTTCCCAATGATCTCGATCTCGTAGGAAGTTTCTCCTTCGGCCTGCAACTTTTTGTCCAGGTTATCGCGTACTTCGTTCCGGTATTCAGGCGCGACCAGATCGAGAAATGTCATAGACAGAATTTCATCGCGCGGATAGCCTGTCAGCTCTTCAGCCGCCGGGTTTACCGAGGTATACCGACCTTCGAGATCGTGTACATAAATCGCGTCCTTCGCATTCTCAAATAGCTCGCGATATTTCTGCTCGGCTTCACGCAAGGCTTCTTCTGCACGCCGGCGCTCGGTAACGTCCTGTCCAATTCCAATCGATCTGCCGTCTGAGAGACCAACCACGGCCCATGAGGTGTCTATACCCCGCCCATCTTTTCTTCTGGCTTTAAAATCCTGCCATTGACCGGTGGCATCCTTTATGAAGTTCTGCACACGTTGAAACTGCGCGGGGTCAGGATAAATCTGTGAAAACACTTCTTTATGGTTGTTGCAGAGCTCTTCCGTGGACCATCCGTAGCTTTCCTCCCAAGCGTGATTTACCAGGCTAAAGGTGCCGTCACTCTCCGACAGTCGGATTATCACAGGCAAGTGTTCAAAGATTTCCTGTAGGACAGCCGATTGCTTCTTCAGAGCCGCTTCAGCGTCTGCGCGTCTGCTGATCTCGTTTCGTAGTTCCTCGTTCGCTTTGGCAAATTCAACAGTGCGCTCAAAAACACGACGTTCCAATTCGAGGTTTTGTTGCTCGATCTCCGCTCCGGTCTTCCGGCGGGGTGTCGTGGCCACGACTTCGAGTTTGCCTTTCAGTTTGGCAAGAGCAAATTCATGCGTAGCTATTACATCGACTAAGTCATTGCCGTTACAAGTCCCCAGCGGATAAGTGCACAACGCAGTCAACGGAAGATCGGCTAACGCAATACCAATTGAAGTTTCATACTCAACGAAGCTTTCCCAGAGATCATCTGGGAGCCACCCAACGTCGCCGGCGATTCTTACGCTCGGATAGCCGTTTGCGAGCGCTTGATCGACCTCCGAAGTCCAATAGTAGATCATGGCATCAGGATCGAAGCGGTCTTCCCGTAAGTAGCATTCTTTGTGCGACATGATCTTGATATCGCCAGCTGCCTGGTGTTGCTGGATATCTGGAATGACCTCCGAGGCCGCTTGTAATGCTTCGGACGGCGTTAGCGGCTCGGGAAGTACCCAAATGCAGAACTGACCGCTGTCAAGACCCTCCTTGAGGTAAGAAGCAACCGTAGCTAACAGCTCGCTTTCGCTTTCATAGAAATGGCAGAAGTGGGAGGCTTCGCATTTACTTGCTAATCCGACTCCGGATTCCGTGAACTCATCTTTCATTGAATGGCTCCTGATCTGCCCGGGCATCGTCAGGTCCGTTCCACAGCGGTACTCGGTGCGAATGAATTAACGGCAGCGCCTGTGGGGGGCAAGCTCGTCAACGGCGAAACTTCCTTGACGTTTGAGGCTATCTGCCCTTGGTTAGACTTTGCATTCTAGTGGTGTATTAAGAATGTTGCAACTAGGATGTGCCATTTTTGCTTATTTAATATCAAGCTCTCATCAATCGTCCTCGGCATAACGATTGCCCGGCTCTTAAACAGCGAGCCTGAATTCGCGACCTGCGAGCGCTAAGTCAACGCTCAGTGGAATGCGATTTCGGGAAAAACCAGCCCCTGGTGATAGCCAGGCATCAACTGCCAGCTCCCGGAAGACTCGCGACCTCATGAAAAGCGCTTGAAATGCGCCAATAGCCTCGTACAGCAGGCTCTGAAGCCGGGACGACGCGATTCCCTAGCCAGACGATCTGCACCATTTGTCCGGTTTAGTGATCGCGGCCCTCCATCGAAGGACTCGCCGTGCATGCCAGCCCAATTTGACTTCCCTTCCATGACAGTCACGCCAAAATTACACAGAGCCGTATGTATTTTTTTCCTGATGCTGGCAGTTTCGCCCTCAGTCATGGCCTCGCACGGGAACAGCAACCGTGGCTCAGAAAGTGAAGTCATAACCTCCTCAGTCATAACCTCCTCACCGGCCCTCTCCTTTAACTACGACTGGAATCTGAGTGAGGAGAGCCAACCGCTCCTTAGTCTGCCTCTGCAGATCAACAGCGGTCTGGAAATGTCCCTCACTTACCCAATGGATCACCAACGATTTCCGGTGTTTCAGTCGCTGGAGTTCGATGCTCTCTCCCATCGGTATGTGGTTCAAGTCCTTTCGAGTACGACCGGGCAACGAGAAAGAGTTGAGCTCGTGAAGCTCGGTTCCTCTGAAAAGTATGTTTCCAGCGACGGCAGTGACTTGTACCTGACCGACAATCGCGGCGTGAAGGTGGTTGGCAGCCACGAGGGAACTGAATACACCTTCGTGCGCTTCACCGATGGCATTGAGCGATGTGTCAGGATCAAGACTCTGGACGGTTCGCTTATCTCCTTAGTCTATTCACGTGACCACAAGATTCACGGACTCGTCGATTCTTTCGGACGAGCCGTGCGCTTCAATTACGAGAAAGACAAATTGGTTTCCGTTACCCAGACCTGGACCGTCAATGAAGTCGCGTTCAATAAAACATGGACAATCGAAGGCAATCAAGTGAAGTTGGCGCACGCTGCTTCAAACGAGCCGGTTGTGGCAAGCTTCGTGAAGCCCATTCCCAACAATGCCGCCACCACACAGTACACCGCTGCGATGGCGAGCAGTGATCAGCAACTAGCCGCGATCTTTGGTGGACGTCAGGCTGTTGCGGCGGCCAATAGCTACGAGCCGGCTGCGTTGGGACAGCAATATCCAATTTACCGGGGCGATTTGTTTGCCGCCGATGGTCACTTGATTCGCGGTCATCTGTCCTACGCAATGCACTTGTACGGGAATGCTGAAGGAACCGGTGACTCGGCCCTGTACGTGCCCGCCGGCTTTGCTGCGCATAGTTCGGAGCCTGGTCCAACGGATGCTGCAGTGACCTTTTATTATCCTCGTCTGGGCAAGCTAACGGATGTAACGCTGGCGGTATTTCATGTTGCTCACTTCGCAATCAGAAATGAGGGTGACCGCATTCGCATCGGCGACATCGGCGGCCCTGGTGGCTCGGTCGCTGGTTACAAACACTCCCACATCGAATTCTACAAAGGCAATACTGGCTTGCCCTCAGCAGCCGCCCGCGAGCATCTCCGAATAGATCCCTCAAAAGTATTCAGCAATCAGTAATCAGTAATTAGCTTTTGGCTTTGCGCGCGTTTAGAGTTCAATCTTTAGATTGCGTCCATCCGAGAGCTGCAATCTGAAGATTAAACTCTAAACGCCCGTAGCCACGCTCCCTTTGCCCTTTGCGCTTTGCCCTCTGCCGTTTATCATGCCGCCCATGTCATCCACATCGCCTGCCGCAAACACGACTGTTGCTTCAGTCGAGGAAATTCGTGCCCATTTCCCCGCGCTGGAGCGAGTTCATAACGATCAACTGGTAGCTTACTTTGACGGGCCTGGTGGAACACAAGTTCCTCGCCAGGTTGTCGAGGCGATGGCAGATTACCTTTATCATCACAATGCCAACACTCATTGGGCTTACCCAACCAGCGAAGAAACGGACACCGCCATCGAAGCGGCACGGGAAATCTGTGCTGAGTTCCTAAACGCATCGGCGTCGGAGATCGCGTTCGGCGCGAACATGACTACGCTTACATTCCACCTCTCGCGGGCCCTCGGCAAGAACTGGGGACCAGGCGATGAGATCGTTGTGACTGAGCTTGATCATCATGCGAACATCGATCCGTGGCAGCGACTCGAACGGGAACGCGGAGTGACAGTGCAAACTGTGAAACTCATCCCCGAAACGGGTCAACTCGATTGGAAGGAATTCGAAAGTCTGGTGAATGCTAGCACGCGACTGGTTGCTGTCGGTGCCGCCTCAAACGCTCTCGGCACTATTAACGACCTGCAACGCGCCACCCAGCTTGCTCGCAGCGTGGACGCGAAGATCTTTGTTGACGCGGTTCATTATGTTCCGCACGAGTTGGCCGACGTGCGCTTGATGGACTGTGATTTTCTGGGAATGTCTGCGTACAAATTCTACGGTCCTCACATCGGAGTGTTGTATTGCAAGAGCGAGCTAATGGAAGAAATCGATTTCCCCAAGCTGCTTTCTTCACCAGATAACGGGCCTGAACGCAGCGAGACGGGCACGCAGAATCAGGAAGGCATGGTCGGAGCTGGCGCTGCGATCGATTTTCTGGCTTCGCTCGCAGGCACGCCGAACACGTCAGCAGCCACGCGTCGCGAAAGACTTCAGCTGGCTTACGGAGAGGTACATCGTCGCAGTGACCAGTTGGTGCGAAGATTGTGGGACGGCCTTGCAGCGATCGAACGGGTGAAGCTTTTTGGCCCTCCACCGGAGGTTCCGCGTACTTCGACGGTTTCGTTTGTCGTCGATGGAGTTTCCTCAACCGAAGTCGCACAACGGCTCGCCATGCGTGGGCTGTTCCTTTCGCACGGCGATTTTTATGCGGCTACGGTGATTAAGCGACTAGACCTGGAACCAGAAGGACTCGTGCGCGCCGGTTGCGCCTGGTACACAACGGCTGACGAAGTTGAACGACTGATCGAGGGTGTGAAGGCAGTTGCCGCGAAACTATAGCTTCGGTCTTTTTGGTCTCTTTGGTCCCTTTAGTCCCTTTCGTCTTTGGAACGGCGGCAAGAAAAAGACAAAAGAGACAATTCAAAGATCTAGGATCTGACAGCATTAATAAAATCCGCCAACAGTCCGTATGCAGTGCTTTGCAGATTCGGGCGATGAGACATGATTGTCAGACCCGGCATCATGTCCAGTTCGAAATGCGCCGCGAGAGAAGTGCCACGCACGCTTGATAGGGGATCGGTCGCGTTTAGCTGTTCCGGCTGAACGCTGGCGCTTATGGAACCATCTCGTTCGAACCTGGCGCGAGCGACCAGTTTGAATGGCCGTCCCTCGGTACGCGCCTTTTGGATCGTTCGTGTATCGAGCCCGCGGATACCTTCACGTCGAACCTGGTCCGGTTTAAGTGGCGATTTCATCAACACGGTCGCAAGCGCGCATACTTTTACTGTTGAATCCCAACCATCCACATCGTGACTCGGATCCGTTTCAGTTACTCCGAGCTCGCGCGCGGCTTCAACTCCTTCTTCAAAGGTTCGACCGGTCTCCATAGCTTCGAGAATTACGTTCGTCGTCGAATTGAAGACGCCCGTGAAGCCACGCAGCTTCACCGCAGGCAGGCACTCGCGAAACAGCGAGAATATCGGCGCACTATCAAGCACCGTGGCTTCGAAAAGGTAGCGCTTCCCAGCACGGCCAGCCGCTGCAGCCAACTCTTCATACCCATAGACCACAGTACCCTTATTGGCGGTTATCGCGTGTGCGCCCGACTGCAGCGCTGCTCGCAGATAGTCGATCGCCGGCCGGCCAGTCTCAACGCTGAGTGAGGTAGTCTCGAGAAGTGCGGCTGGACTGCTCTGTTCCAGCCATTCCTCAAAATTACGAACACGAGTGCAAGAAAGCTGATCGGCGCCGGCCGTAAGCAAAGACTCGAGATTGAACCCGGCTGGATTGGTCAACCAACCCATACGCCTGGTAGCCACGCCCGTGATTCGCCACTCGATGCCGTAGAGTTGCGCGAGCTCGGCGCTCTTCGTCCCAAACAAACGAGCGAGCGCTCGTCCCACGTTTCCAAAACCCAGGAAGCACAAGTTATACATTCGGCTTTACAATCCTTCGCAGCGTATTATAGTTCGCGTGGCGCACAGCGGTTGCTATCAGCCACAGATAAAAACAGATTTCCACAGATTGTAGAACTTATTTTGTTCCGATCCGTGTGCTCCGTGAAATCTGTGGCCGCTTGTGAAAGCGTGCAACCGTAACCTTTCGTCTAGCCCGCGACCGAACGATGAAACAATACCACGACTTGCTTAAATCAATTCTCGCCCACGGCAGCGAACACCTGGACCGGACCGGCGTTGGCACCATCTCACACTTTGGCTATCAGACACGCTTCGATCTGCGCGAGGGCTTTCCGATTGTCACCACGAAAAAAATTCCTTTTCGCTGGGTCGCAGAAGAACTGTTTTGGTTTCTTTCCGGAGACACAAACGAAGCAAATCTGAGAGCGCGTGGAGTTGATATCTGGGCTGAGTGGGCGGATGCCGAGCACACGAGTCGCTTTGGACGCGAATCCGGCGATCTCGGCCCCGTATACGGCTACCTTTGGCGATCCTTCGGTGGCCACTATCCCGCCCGCGACGGCGTCGATCAGATTGCTAAACTGATTGAAGAGATCGGAAGCAATCCTAATTCACGGCGCTTGATCGTGACTGGTTGGGACCCGAGATATGCGGACCAGGTTGACCTGCCACCGTGTCACACGCTTTTTCAATTTAAGGTTCAGGACCAGCGAGCGCTTCATTGCCAACTCTATCAACGTTCAGCCGATGCATTTCTGGGAGTGCCATTCAACATCAGTTCGTATGCGTTGCTGATGCACCTGATCGCGCATGTGTGTGAACTTGATGTAGGAGAGTTCGTGTACACGCTGGGTGACTATCACATCTACCGAAATCACCTTGAGCAGGTCGAGGAACTCCTTTCGCGCGAGCCATTGCCTCTGCCGCAGCTCGAGATTCGAGATGAAGGAACGCCGCTGCGAGGGCTCGACGGTCTTTTGAGAGCGCGTTACGAGAATCTCGCCCTCATCGGCTATCAATCGCACGGAAAGATCGCTGCGCCAGTTGCAGTATGATCAAAAAATGATTATCGGCATTGTCGCAACTGATCGGAATGGAGCGATCGGCAAGCAGGGCCGCCTGCCTTGGCATTACTCTTCCGACATGAAATTCTTCAAAGAAACGACTACCGGTCACGCCTGCGTGATGGGTTACAAGACCTGGCTAACCTTGAAGCGTCCATTGCCAAATCGATTGAATGTCGTACTCAGCCGCCAGGCCCAGCTCGAACCGCAGGATTCCGTCATAGTAATGCGCGACGTCGATTCAGTGCTTCGCTACGGCAGAGATCTGAAATGCAATCTGTTTGTGATCGGCGGCGAGCAAGTCTATCGAGCATTCTTGCCCTACATTGAAGAGTGGTTAGTTACGGAAGTGCCGCTGACGGTTGATGACGCTGATGCGTTTGTACCCAGTGGTTTTCTTGACGGATTCAAGCTCAAAGGCAGGAAGAGTCTAGATGAGAATCTGCAAGTCGCGACTTACACGCGCTGATTTATCAGTTCGCGTAGTAACCGGATCGAGTTCTCGGAACGAGTTCCGGATGATTGAGTAATTCCACTTTCACACGGCGCCAGGCGCCATCGTGCCTTTCGTTTGTGGGCCTGTAACCAAGGCTATAGACCCTGCCCAGATCGTTTATTACCTGATCGTAAACGCCGTTCAAGTCGTTGATTTTCTTTGCCTGATAATAAAGGCCCCCACTCTCGTCTGACAGCAACCTCAGGGTTTTTCGGGCATTCTCGTACATCGCTTTTAACCAGGGATGAGTGTCCTGAGTATCGAGGTAAATTGGAACTATCATCGCATCGTTTTTTCTGACGGCTTCCACCAACTCCCAATAATCCATTTTGGATCCCTGGTCCGCAAAGTATGCCAGCTTGTTGTCGACACCATCAGTCATCAACACTACCGCCCGGCGTCTTTCGGCTGTTTTTTCAGAGCGGGGTCCCAATTGATCTAAAGCAAATTTGACGGAGTCCCAAACACTTGAACCACCCTCGGTCGCGTCGATGCGGCTGATGCTGGCAAGCAACTGGGCACGGTCAGCGGTCAACGGCGAAACAAGCTGAGCATCATCTGAAAAGGTCACGATTGCAATCCTGTCTGATGGACGAGCTGCCTCGATGAAACGTTGGGTTGACTGGCGTATCAGCTCCCTCTTATCAATAGTCGAGCCTGAAAGATCCAGCACCAGCACCATATCAAATGGCACACTTGTTGAAGCAAAGTAAGTCACGCTCTCTCTCTGGCCGTTCTCGTATACGGCGAAATCTTTCTGCTCAAGATGGCTGATAGTCGCGTTTAGTCTGGGGCTGTACACGCTTACATTCAGGTTCACGAGGTTAGTCTCGATACGCAGAACCTCGACGTCGTCGTCGGCTTCTGTCTTGACTAGTCCACTGAGGGCCGATGTGGAGAGCGAATCTGTTTTTCGTGACTGAGTTTTGTTCTCCTGTTCGGGAGACCTTACGAGAGGAAGGTGATAATCCCTTTCCAGTCTCCTGATGTACTCCGCCAGCGGCACCATGCCCAGTTGACTGCGGCGATCGTCAACCTGAGCTTCATCTTCAATTGGTTCGAGCACGAGCAAACCGTTTACAGCGCGGGCCTGAGTTCCAAAAAACTGTTTCATCCCAGCTCGAACGCGGATTCGGTCAAACAAAGCAGCGAAGTGGGGTCTGTCGATATCGCCTTTCTGCACTCCGGCGATCACCAATGGCAGGAGTTCGCGCTGGAGTTCAAAAGAAGGACTGACTTGAAGCAACACGAAAGCAGACTCGCTGCCTTCAGGGCCCACGAGCCTGGATGATGGCCACCCGAAATCCTTCAGAATTTCGCAAAACCGCATTTGATGCTTTTGTCTAAGCTGATCGAGTTCCGCCGAAGCTTTGGCTGGATCCTTTTCCGTGACAACTTTCTGCACCGCCTCCTCATCCTTGGCGCGCATTTTTACCAGCTCAGCTCGTAGTTTCTTGTTGAAAGAGATGTTGGACGGCGGCGATTTCTAGCGCTCGACCATGCCATTGACTTCATCCCTGGTGAGACAGGTCTGAGCAACGACCGATGGTGAGCGCACGGAGAGGGCTGCGACAAAGAATAATGCCGTTGAAACTATCTTGACTGCTCGCCCGGCTGGCATACATTCTCGCGCCGAGACAGAAATATGGGGAGAGTTCGGGTATTTTAACCGAGAATGACGAAACCGTCAGTTGTCGTGACTAGTCAATTGCCAGTTGTCAGTTGTTTGTGTCCTGAAAGGCAATTGGGGAATCCCCGAGATCCAATCAGGATGAAATCATTCACGTGCGGCACACATGCCACTGACAACTATCAACTGACAACTGACTGCTTTGCTGATTACTGACTACTTATTGCGGTCGGTTGCCTGCTAACTGCCTTCTTTACGTATTTCTCGTACCAGGCCAGGTATCGCTCGTAACGGTCGCGCACGTAGCTGGGTCGTTGAATGCCATGGTTCTCATTCGGGTAGATAATGAGTTGCGTATCAATGCCCAGACTGCGCAATGCCTGGTACATCTGTTGGCTGCCCTGCACAGGTACATTGAAGTCTCGCTCGCCGCCGAGGAACAACGTTGGTGTTTTGATCCGGTCGGCCTGCAGGAATGGATATGACAACTTCTGGTATGTGGCCCAAGATTCAGGCTTCCAGGGTGGGCCAATCTCGTAGTCGTATTGAATGATGTACTGGTCAGTTCCGTAGAAGGCGACTGTGAACGCTGTTCCTGCGCCACTGGTTGCAGCTTTGAAGCGCGTATCGCTGGCAATCAAATAGTCTGTCAGGATTCCACCGTAACTCCAGCCGCCGACACCCAGTCGATCAGGATCAGCTACGCCCATCTTGATCACGTGGTCCACGCCCGCCAGCAAATCCTCAACCTCGTAGTGCCCCCAATCCGCAAAAATGGCGCGAGAGAATTGTTGTCCGCGACCGGCGCTACCACGATAATTAACTGCCAGCACCGCATAACCATTGGCAGCGAACCACTGCCGCTCGACGCTGAACGAATGCTGATCCTGACTGTTTGGACCACCATGAATGCGCAAAAGCAGTGGCACGGGCGTCCCGCCCGTGTAGCCTACCGGTTTCGTCAACACCCCGTGGATCTCAGTACCGTCTTTGCTCTTAAAGCTAACATCTTCTGTATTCGCGAGCTTGAGTTCAGCCAGCAGCGCGTCGTTTTGGTGCGTCAGCTGCCGCAATGCAGACCCTTCCATCGCGTAGACTTCAGTAGGCTTGTTATCGCTGCCGGAAAGCACGGCGGTGCGGCCACCACCCGTGGTAAAGCCCGAAATAACAATCGGAGGATTCATCAGCTTCTGAACAGTATTCCGAGTAACACTGGCAGGATAGACCGAGCGATCATCCGTCACGAGAACGTTCAACGATTTACCATCCGCGCTAAAACGCACTCCAGAGACTCCGCGATCGAGATCGTCCACAGCTTTCACACGAGTGGGAGCGCTGCTGCCGTCAGCCGGCACGAACAGAAGGTGGTCCATGCTGTAAGCGCCGTATTTCTTGTCGTCGCCTTCGAGAAACACAACCCACTTTCCGTCCGGACTCCACTCCGGTCGTGACCTCCCCGCGCGCGTGGTAATTGCCGTTAGCGCCTTTTCAGTTACTCCGGGTTTAGCGTCCGCCACAAACAGCTGCGCTGAAGGATCGCGATCTGGATCATCCAGATGATTGCTCATGAAAGCTATGCGCGTTCCATCCGGCGACCATGAGATTGAGGATTCGTCCCATTTGCCTGTCGTCAGGCGATCCAGCTTTTTCGAATTGATGTCGTACAAGTAGATGTAACTGTGACGCCCCGACAACAAATAGCCCTGGCCGTCCTGCTTGTAGCGATAGCGATCGATAACGATGGGCTTTGGAGGCTTTGGCGGGCCGGCGGCGGGGCTTGCGCTCGCTTCGGCTTCGGGATCAGGATCGCCGATGATTACCGCCAGACGCTTTGAATCCGGCGCCCACTCAAAGCTCTGAAGACGTCCCTTAAACTCGGTAAGCTGCATGGCCTCGCCGCCATTCCGATCGAGCAGCCAGATCTGATTGCCCCTGGCTTTGCCGGGCCGCGACGAAGTGAACGCGAGGTATTTTCCGTCGGGACTCCAACGCGGCGAACTCTCGCTTTCCTGGCTGAAGGTTAGCTGCCGATCGTTCTTGCCGTCGTAGCTGGCCAGCCAAATGTGAGTATTGGCCTTGTCTTCTTTGGTATCGGTAGCGGAGACGACGTAAGCGATCCATTGTCCGTCAGGCGATAGTTGCGGATCGCGAACATCCCGGAAACGAAAGATGTCGTCCAGCTTAAGCGGATGTGGCGTGGCCTGTGCCGCAGCCGTGACAACCGAGATCAAAACCAATAAAAAGAGAAAGAGTAGTTTTTTGGGAGACACCGATAGGACCTCCTGAAATAGTATTGTTTTGCGACTTTGCTTCTTCGCGGCGTTGCGTGAGATCTTCGGTGGTTGTTGCATTTCACGCCAAGCCGCAAAGAAGCAAAGTCGCAAACGGAGCGTTACGCTTTGAAGCTCATGTCGAGCACGTCGTTACGTGTGATGATGCCGATAATGCGCCCGTACTCCTCAACGAGAACGGCGGGGCTGATCTGCAGTCGTCGTGTGATCTCGTTGGCACTAGCATCAACGTCCACCGTGGGAAAACTGGCTTCCATCACTTCACTGACTGCGCTTTCCAACAAGTCGCGATTGCGAACCACCTTGGCCAACACTCGATTCTCACGCACTGACCCAACTGGGCGGCCGTCTTCCAGAACTGGCAATTGCGTTAGTCCCTGTTCATCCATCTTCGCGAGAACGTCTGCCACCTTTTCTTCAGGAGTGGTCCAGACCAGCGTCTTAGGCGCGTGCGACTTCTTAGTGCCGCTGATTAAGCCGGCGGTAATCTTCTGGGGCTCAAGGAGCCGCTTCTCCTTCATCCATTCGTCGGAATGGAACTTGCTCAGGTAATGTTCGCCCGTGTCGCAAACGATGAATACGATCACCGCCTCGGCATCAGCCTCACGGGCGATACGCAGCGCCACAGCGAGATTAGTCCCAGTAGAGCCCCCACAAAAGATGCCTTCGGTGCGTCCCAGCTGACGCGCTAAATCAAATGATTCGCTGTCGGTGACATTGATCACCTCGTCGATGTATTTGATGTGCACGTTCGGCGGAATCACTTCCTGACCGATTCCCTCGACGAGATAAGGAGTTGCCTCGACCAGCTTGCCGGTTTCTTTGTACGTCTTGAAGACTGAACCATAGGGATCGGCGCCGATAACTCTAATCTTAGGATTCTTCTCCTTCAGAAACCGTCCGGTTCCGGAGATCGTGCCACCGGTTCCAATTCCGGCGACAAAGTGCGTGATTCTGCCTTCGGTTTGTTCCCAGATCTCCGGTCCAGTGGTGCGATAGTGTGCTTCGGGATTGCCAGGGTGCGAGTACTGATCCGGATAAAAAGAGTTGGGAGTCTCCGCAGCGATGCGCTTTGCAGTCGAGACATAATGGTCCGGCGTGCCGGGCTTGGCAGATACGGGAGTAATGACGACGTCGGCGCCCAGCGCTTTGAGATAGCGAGACTTTTCCACGGAGGCTTTGTCGGTCATGACAAAGATACACTTGTAACCCTTAACCGCCGCAGCCAGCGCTAGCCCAATGCCGGTGTTACCGGAGGTGGCTTCGACGACGGTGCCGCCCGGTTTCAAAATTCCTTCGCGTTCGGCGGCATTTATCATTGATATACCGATGCGATCCTTGACCGAGAATCCCGGATTGAGGTTCTCCATCTTTCCTAGCACGGTGGCTTTAATGCCCCTGGTCAGGCGGTTGAGTTTGACCAGCGGCGTGTTGCCAATCAGTCCGAGAACGTTCTCATGAAATTGCATCTAACTCTCCATCGTCCGATAAGCTTGTAGCTTGTCGATGACTTACCACCATACTTACTTGAAACTAATCACGCCAACGACAAACTGAAGTTTGTCGGACTCACTAGCATGCCAGCACCAGCAAAGAATATCCGCCGAGAATACGCACTACCAGGTCCTGATTGGCTACTGAAAGTATGCGTCTGGGCAGGCTTGCCAATTTTGCCTTGATGCTGCGGGGGTTTGCAATTGCGCCGGGCGTGTAAAACCAGTCCTTCACGTCATAACCACTGTCCACCAGCGTCGCGAGAGCCGTTTCCTTCGTGAAGTAATGCAAATGACCAGCCTGCTCGCGTTCTCTCATGATCGGAGTACTACGCCAGAGCCACTGCACTGAGAGATCAAGCGGTATATGAAAGATTTTATAGTCGGCCTTGTCGCGCAGCCCGCGTAAGAAACCGAGATAATCCTCGACGTGCTCGAATACATCCAGACAAAGCAGCAAATCAAAATGGCGGTCGGACTCGCGCAACAGATCCTTGCAGAAGAAATGCAGGCTCTCATTCTCTCTTTGCCGGCATAGCTCAAAAGCCTGCGGCGAGATTTCATAACCGTAAAACTGCGCTTCCGCAGGCAAACTTGCCTGCAACTGCTTGAGGATTTCCCCAGCCCCGCAACCTACTTCACAGATTGTCTGTGGCTGCAGATGATGTCGAGTGATCATGCGGAGAACCTGAACGGCTTTCCACGCCGAATCTTCGACGTGATAAGTGGGATTCCGTTCAAGATACTCGCCGGTCTCGTAAAGAGAGGGTTTGTGTTCGTCCATCTCCATGCCGGATGCAATGCAATCTGTTAGTTTGCGATCGTATTGATGCCATTCAACGTCACTTGCGGCCGACAAGTTTGGCTCCGAGCAATGCTCGCAAGGGCAGCTGACGCGCCAGCTTCCGTCCCAAGCCGGCTGGCAGAGATTCAAGAAATCGCTCCAGGTTGCCGATCAAAGACACGGGAACCGAAATGTGCGTGCCTTTGCCACCTAGCAACACACGAAGATTTCGGAAGCCTGCTTCTCGAAACATCTGCGCCAGCTCAGCAACAGTATATTCACGCAGATGAAAGCCGGTTGCCACTTCGTCAAAGTAGCGCGACACGTCGTGTGGCCCGGACAATCGATTTGGAGTGATGCAAATGTAAACTCCGCCAGGGGCTAGTGATTCGTAAACGTTGCGCAGCTGCTCGGCGGCATCATCTGGATGGAGGTGCTCCATCAACTGATCGCTGTAGGCCACATTCACGCTGGCAGCTGGAACGGGAATGCTGGAACCATCTGAAATTACCAATTCGAGGTTCTTTAACAGCAGAATGCCGGAAACGATCGCGCGTGATACGTCCACAGCAAAAACTCTTGAGACACGGCGCGCCGCTTCAACGGCAAGGGCACAATCACCCGGACCGATTTCCAGATAAACAGTCTCCGCGTGCAGATAGCGCTGCAACAGCTTTAGGCGCGCTCTGACTTCAGCGCGACGCAAACGCTCATTGAGCTTTTGACTCAGCTGCGGATGGTCGGGAACCCTCTCGAACAACTCATCATAAACCGCGGAGTAGAGATGTCGTCGTTCCTCTTTTGAAGCGGCAGACAGTCGCGCTGCCAGCTCTTTTTCGATCAGGTAATGATCTCTGATTCGCTCCAACGTGCGTGTCTCGTTCTTTGGGATTGGGATCGGCATACTCGAGCGTTAGCGCCTGCGCAGATCAGGGATGCTAATGAACAGGTTCATTTCGTCTCAAAATATCTTCGCATAGTCTTTGCGCAATCAACTCGCCGGCCACTCGGTGGCCTAACTGATTCCAGTGTCCGTTGCCGAGTTCTTTCCCGAAACCGTGAAGGTAGACCTTGTGTTGCTGAGCGTATGCCTGCAACTGCGGCGCGAGGGTCATCACGTTCATATGGTTGGCAAGCGCAAACTGCTGAATTCGTTTATCGGGATACAACAAATCAGTCGCGCCTAGTCGCTTGCTGGCGGCCTGTCGTGCTGCTTCATCAGGGTAGACCTGAAGGCCATTACTTAAAGTCACGATTACAAACTGCGCGCCTCTGCTTGTTACCTCGTCGCGCATTTGCAGGATCAACTTTTCAGTGATGTCCCATGCATCCTGCCAGACCTTGTCGCGTGGTTCCCGATAGATCAGATTATCAATACCCGTTTCTTCGGAAGCCGGAAGAGCCTCATTGCCATTGTTCCCAGCCGCTGGTTGCGCTGCCTGGGGTCTCGAGGCCCGGCGTGCAGCGAACCAGATTTTGAAACCGTGATGTCCCTGAATTACTGCCTGGATTACGCGCGAGTGGTCGCGAATCCATCGCCCGAAACGGCTAACGGGCGATTGCCGCCAGCGAAACGTACTCGTGCCCTTGAAAGAATCGTCAAGCGTGAGCTTCCCGTCAACAACGGCAAAATATGGTATCTGATCTGTCTTCTTTAACTGGGGGAGATTATCACTGATGTCGTTATTTGTCGTGATTGTCAGCATTACCAAATCCGGTGAATACGCCCACACGCGCTCACGCAACGTTATCAGTTCCTGGGCAGTGCTATATCCGGAGACGCCAAAGTTGATTACTTCTACCTGACTGCCATGAAAAGGATCGCAGGCCTGAAGCTTTGCAGCCATCACGGACCAGAATGCTTCCTCAAGCTCCACTGGAAAAGCTTCCGGATAAGAATCGCCAATGATCGCGATCCTGAATGTGCCGGGTGGCTTAACCCTCGTGTGCTCGCGATCGCGCAGCCCATCACTGTTTATTTGGACGTAGGCTGATCCCTCCTTACGATACCAGCCCTGCATATTCGGCCGAAGAGCGTAGCCGCGCTGGTTATCCGGCTGGTAAAACTCGGGGTAAGAATATCCCGCCACACGCAGAGTCACTTCCGCCAACAAACATCCGAACAAGAGACCAAAGAGTACTAGCCCAAGTTTGCTGACAATTCGGTGAAAGAGGCTTAATCTCTTTTCGTTAACCATCAATTAGTAATTCTTGAGTGCGACGACGCATCGGCGCTTTGTTGGCGGAATCCGTCGCGGTCGCGGTTTAGTAAAGCGAACGGTCCCTCTTTGCCCTTTGCTCTTTGCCCTTTGCTTTGACAGGTCACCGCACTCCAGAATTGGCGACCTCGTGAAAAATGTCAGCGAGCTTCACCACATTTACTTCGACAGAGTAATGCTTAGTAACAAGTTGCCGCCCGGAAACGCCCATCTTTTTCGCCAATTCGCGATCCTCATACAGCTGTTCCAGAGCCTTATACCAATCCGGCAGCGAGCTGGCGCCAATGCCAACCTCGTCGCGTAACCGCTTTGCAGCATCGCTGCCGGAGGTGGTTAGGATAATCGGCAGAATTTCATTGTTGCCGGCCGAGCTAAGAATCACCGGCAGCCCGACGGCCATGTACGAAAGCGCCTTAAAGCCACACTTTCCCCTGGTCCACTCCGTGTCCGGTAGCGGCATTAAGCCAACATCCATCAATTGAACGAGGCCAACTTCATTCTGCATTGACCAGGGCACGTACAACCAACTATCGCGCGGAAGTTTTTTCAAGGACGGCGGCCGATCGCTCACGACGAGCATTCGACTGTCCAGATGTTTTGCGAGAAAGTCTGCGAGCGGCTCTTCGATAGCTTCAAGAAACTTGAGATTACTCCACGAGCCACTCCAGCCGATGGTCCATTTGTCCGTATCGGTCCTTGCTGCCGGCTTCCAGATATCGGTGTCGATCGAAGTTGGAACCAGCCAAACTTTTGAGCCGAGCTTTCGATAGTGATCTGCCAGGTACTCGTTACCGGCGATGACACCAACGCAATGTTTTACAATGTCAGCCGAGAAATCTTCATTCGACTTTTCCTGATAGGGCAGCCAGATCGCGTCATCAACATCGAATACGCGCTTCTTTCCTGCCTTTGGCTCCAGCGATAGGCGACCTGAAATCAATTCACGGCCCAACCAGGTGACATCACTCGAACGGGCGGAGCGCATACCTGGCGCTCGCATGGCCGCAACCAACCAGGGCAGTGGCTCGATTTTGTAGCGACTGATCAGCGGCCAGTACTCATCGACCTGTACACCGAATCGCTTCAGCGGGGCAATGAACTGCCGAATTCGAAAGCGGCTCGATGGGTCATGCTTGCTCCCGGTCAGCGCCGTAACTTTGATCATCGCTGCGCCGCTCTTTTCGGTATAACGTAGCCTTCCAGCAGAAGCAGTTGAATCATCAGATTCAGAAACAAATAAACGGTCGTCACCACTGCCAGTCCAATCAAACCGTACCGGTAGAACCCGAACACCTTCGCCGGGATGTACAGCGTGTAAGTAACAATTGACATCTTCGTCGGTGTCTTCGTATCGCCCATCGCGTAGAAGGTTTTGGACGTCACCACACCGGCGGCGCCCGCTACAAAGAAACCGACCAGCGCGATCATAATCGACCACAACAGATGAACATTAGCCGCGGTAACGCCACCGTGACCGATCAAGAAGTTCAGAATTCGTTCGCCCGCAAGCAGAAGGATTAAATATCCAAGTAACGTCAATCCCCCCACAGCCAGCAATCGATTCTGATAGATGCGCCGAAAGTTTTTCCAATCCTTGACCTTTGCGCGCACCGCCAGCATTGGCACCATCGGCGCGGCAATCGCTTTCTCGGCCACGATATTGGCAACACCATAGATCTGCTGGGCGATGTAAAGCAGCGACAGGCCACCAGGCGGCGCCATCGATGCGAGATAGCGATCTACGAGGGGATCGGTGCGGTAGTATGCAGTACCCAATAACAACGGCCGGATACGCTGCCAGGCGGTTCGCATAGCCGTCGAATTCCAATCCGGCCACTGCCAACGGCCCAAACCGGGCAGCAGCGAGACTACCTGCAAACCGGCGCGCAAGACCAGCAGCAGAGCCGCTCCGATCACACCATAAATAGGCAATAACACAACGAGGAGCAATAGCGCGATTACGCTCGAGACCAGTGACGAAAGCTCAACCCAGATGAACTTTTGTTTAGCATGGTAGACAGACCATAAGACTGAAACCGAAGCAATGAAGATCATACTGACCAGTTGGATGCGGGTCAGGCTGACTGTCAGCGCGCGCCCTGGTTCTGAAAAGCCAGGCACCAACCATCTCACCCAGAAATTTGCCGTCACAAAAAGCGCCAGAGCAAGTAAAGTGAATATGGCGGAAACGCCGAAAAAGAATGCCCACGAATCTCTTCGAAAAGTACTTTCATCTTCAGTCGCCAGTAATGGCACGAGCACATGGGTCAACGAACTACTCACAACCGTAAGGATCAATTGAGGCACCGCCATGCCGGCAAATAAGGCATCGGTTTCAATTCCTACGCCGAGTTGTGTTATGACGTACCACTGGAATAGCAGCGTGACGAGAATATTGGCGCCGGCCAGCAGGGCGAGAGTGACGGTCTGTTTCATCGGTGTGGTGAACAGCGCTGCCAGTGTACTACAGACTTGTAACGCACACTGTTAGTTGCGGCGCGATCCACTTCATTCAACGCTAATCGCAGGCTACCAGCCTGAGTGCCACTTCAAGACTTGCCGAGAGTCCTCCACATCCTCGATTCGTTAAATCGCGGCGGCGCCGAGATCATGGCCCTCGATCTTTGTCGCAACGCTGCCGCGAATGGACTGGAGCTGACCTTTGTGGCCACGGGTGGCGGAGATTTGGAAAACGATTTTCGCAACTCAGGCGTCGAGTTCTTCCGCCTGCAACGACGCCTACCGGTCGATCTAAAGCTGGCCGGCGAGTTACGCCAAATAATTCTGGACCAGAAGATAAATGTGGTCCATGGTCATCAGCCCGTGGAGGCACTGCATCTTTACCTGGCGACGCGAGAGTTGGACGTCAAGCGAGTGCTGACACTGCATGGGTTCTATCCAGGTCCAAAGAACGAATTGGCGCTGCGGCTCGTGCTTCCGCGGATGGACCGCTGCCTGGTGGTTAGCGAAGAGGTATCTCGGCTTGTTCACGAGAAGCGCTGGGCTTCAAAGTGCGAGTTTACAGTGATAAACAATGGAGTCGATGCAAAGCGGCTGCGAGGCAATACTGATCCCTCCAATAACAAGACGTTACGTCACGAGCTTGGACTGACAGAGACTGACGCTCTTTTCGGAATGATCGGGAATTTCCAGCCAGTGGCGCAAAAGGACCAACTGACTGTTTGCCGGGCTCTGCCGAAAATCTTCGAGTCCGTTCCAGTGGCTAAATTTGTGTTCGTTGGCGGACGCTCTAAAACAGCGCCGCAACTGTTCGATGAATGTGTTGCCTTCTGTCGCGCAAACGGCATTGCCGAGCGTGTCCACTTCGCCGGCAAACGCTCCGACATCGGGACGATTTTGCGCTCGCTTGACCTGTTCGTATTGTCAACGCTCCGCGAAGGCTCTCCGATTTCGGTTATCGAAGCAATGATGATGGGAGTTCCATGCGTGTTGTCGGACATCAATCCGTTGCAAGAGATTTCCTCCGACGGAAAGTATGCATGTCTGTTTAAGACAGGCGATGCGGATAATCTGGCAGATAAATTGATTCAGCTTTATGGCGACGCCTCACAACGACAAGCGCTGGCTGGCTCCGCTTCAGCATGGGCCAATCAGCAGTTCAGCATTGAGACCCATATCAAGAATCTCATAAAGTTGTACAACTCGCTCTAATTCGGCTTCGCCCCGTCCAACAGATGAAGCCCTATTTTGGATGATTCACCTCACGCGTCGGCTTCGTCGCCGGATGTGAAGCGAGGGCTCGGCCCCGACGCCTGCGCTCCTCAGATTTTTCTTGGGGCTCCGCCCCTCCTAACAGAAGGTAAGTTACAATCCTCTTCAATGCGCATACTCGCAGGCATGCCCGAACAAGGCTCGCATGGTGGTCCAGCGGCATGTGAGCCGCCGTTTATTGCTGAACTGCGACGGCTTGGCCACCAAGTCACCGAGGAAATCTATGCCCACTCTGATTCGAAAGCGGGAGTTTCAAGCAGGGTCACGAGGGTAATGCGAACTCGGGAACGCTTTCAGGAACGCCTCGCGGCAGACAGGTACGATCTAGTTCATATCAACACGTCGTTCGATCCCAGGGCCCTGCTTCGCGACGCCGTTGTTGTTCCGAACATTCGCGCCCGCGGCGTCAAAGTATTTGTGAAATTTCATGGCGGCGATGTGGAGCTGTTAAGAACCAAGAACCCTGCGCTAAAGCTTGCACGGCGTCGAGTCCTGGCGCACGCAGACGGCATTGGTTTGCTTTCATCAGAAGAGCAATTAGCCTTCCAACAGTCAGGCATACCATCTGAAAAACTCTTCGTGATCAAGAATGTCGTGGAACCAAATCCCAGCCAGCGGGACCCCGATTTTCGCCGGCGCCTGAACCTTCCAGGCGATGCGCCGCTCCTGCTTTTTATCGGCAGATTTATTCCAGCCAAGGGATTATTGGATGTAATTCGAGCGTGCGCTTTGCTGCGCGATCGGGGAATAAATTATCACCTGCTTTGCCTTGGCGATGGCCCGACCCGGCAAGAGGCGGAAAATGAAGTCGCGAGTTTAGAACTAAAGGAACGCGTACAGTTTCTGGGCTACATTCCCGAAGAACAAACGAAGACCTTCTACACGAATAGCGATGTGCTGCTATTTCCGACCTATCACTACGAGGGTTTTCCGATGGTGATTTTCAATGCTGCAGCAGCCGGCTTGCACATCATTACCACGTGCATTAGAGCTGCTGCCGATTATTTGAGAGAACCGCAAAACTGCCTTTTCGTGACGGCAAGAAATCCCGAGATGCTCGCACGAAGGATTGTCGAACTCCTCTCAGATCAGCAGCTGGCCGCGGCGATGGCAGCGAACAATCGGCAACTCGCCGCGAGGTTCTCAGCCCAGATCGTCACTGCTGAATATCTAAGAGCCTATGAGGCCGTCCTGGGAATATCTAGAACAAAGAATAAATAAAAGGTCCCAAACCGGAGGAAGAGGCAAAAACCAGTAGGACGCCACAAAGAACCAGTGTCATAACCATTGGAATCAACCACCACATCTTTCGCTTCCAAAGAAACACCAGTAGTCCACCAAGGACACCGGCATTCGCACTTGTTCTGGTTAGCCACCGTTTCATTGTATTCATCGTCCCGTAGGCTTTAGCTTGTCGTTGACGTTCATCTGGCTCACTCAACGACGAACTGAAGTTTGTCGGACAATCACTTTCTGATTAAGAAGTTTTCCAACACCAGCATGTCGAGGCCGCTGTTACTGAAGGTGCGGAACGCATTGGCCGGACTCCAGACCATCGGCTCGCCGCGCAAATTGTACGATGTATTCAGCAAAACCGGCACGCCCGTAGCCTGTCCGAATTTTTCAACCAGCCGATAATAAGAAGGATTCACGTCGCGTTGAATTGTTTGCAAGCGGCCGGTGCCCTGATGATTCACGGCCTGAATTTGGTTCTGCTTGTCTTCGCGAATGGGTGTAACAAACTGCATGAAGCGCGCCGCGTGGTGGTTTTTCCCTTGCGGCAGATCAAAGTATTCGCGAGTCCGCTCGTCGAGAATCACCGGCGCAAACGGACGAAACGGCTCGCGAAATTTAATCTTCTCGTTCACAATGCCCTTCATCTCACCAAAACGAGGATCAGCCAGGATACTTCGATTGCCAAGCGCGCGCGGACCCCATTCGAAACGACCCTTGAACCAGCCGAATACTTTTCCGGCCACAAGGTTTTCGACCACACGATCCAACATCCGCTCCTCGTCGCTGAAGTGCTCATGCGGAATGCCGTCGGCGCGAAGAAAATCGGCCACCTGCGCTTCAGAAAACTCTTCTCCCCAATAGCAATGATTGAGGACGAACTTCCTGGGCCGCTGCAACACGAGGTGATAAGCCCACAGCGCCGCACCCAAAGCAGCTCCCGCATCTCCCGCGGCCGGCTGCACAAAAATATCGTCAAACGCCGTCTCGCGGAGAATGCGACCATTAGCCACGCTGTTGAGCATGACGCCGCCTGCCACACAAAGCTTCTTCAGATTGGTCTTACGATGCAGATGATTGGCCATCTTCAGCAGAATCTCTTCAGTAGCGCGCTGAATGCTGGCCGCGATGTCGGCATACATCTGGTTCTCTTCCGCCACCCGATCGTCCCACCGGGGATGATCGCGGTTCGGATGAGTTTTAGTAGTGTAAAAGTCGACATCTGCTCGTCTTGGTGGGCCAAATAAATCGATGAAGCGCGAGTTGATAGTCTGCTCGGTGGACTTGTGAAACGCGAAGTAGTCCATGTTCAGGCGAAAACTACCATCATCGTTTACGTGCACCAGCTTGTAGACCTTGTCGAGGTAGCGTGGTTCGCCATAGGGCGCCATGCCCATCACCTTGTATTCGCCTTCGTTGACCTCGAATCCAAGAAACGCAGTGAAGCCTGAATACAACAAGCCCAGCGAGTTCGGAAACTGAATTTCCTCAAACAGCTCAATTCGGTTCTCGCCGCCGCCAGTCCAGTCGACACGACCGCGCCCGAGCGTGGTGGTAGTCCATTCGCCGACACCATCGACTGTCATAATCGCAGCTTCATCAAACGATGAGCAGAATAATGCACTGGATGCGTGGGACAGGTGATGTTCGCTAAACAGGATCCGATCCGGAGGCAGATTCAACTTTTTTAGAATGCGCCCTTTGATCCAGAGCTTTTCGTTGAACCATGCGACCATTGCCTCGCGAAACACCGTTGAGCTTTTCGGGTACACACCGAGTACCGTCATCAGGATCCGTTCGAACTTCACTAACGGTTTCTCATGAAAGACAACGTAGTCGAGGTCGCATGAATTAATACCCGCTTGCTCGAGACAGAAATCAATGGCCAGATCGGGAAAACCGTAATCGTGCTTCTTGCGGCTGAACCGCTCCTCTTCAGCAGCTGCAATTAGATTGCCGTCCTGAATCAACGCCGCCGCGGCGTCGTGATAAAAGCAGGAGATGCCGAGGATGTTCATCTAATCTTGTGCTTTGTGCTTGGTGCTTTGTACTTTGCAGTTTGTGCTTTGTACTTGGGCTTTCCTACTTCGTGTTTCGTGCTTAGTGCTTTGCTTGTTGAACTGATAAAGAACAAGCACAAGCTGCCAAGCACAAATGCAAAGTACAAAGCACCAGGTACAAAGTACTAATACGGATTTCGTGCGTCTTCGAGCGTTTCAGGTTTGGTCTCACGCGGCAGCCAACCGGTTTGCCGAGATCGGAGGTGCAAAGGATCCTTGAACAGGCGCACACCTAAACCGAAAGGGAGCGCGAAAGTAAAGTAGAACACGGTCATAAAAATGCGCGCGACAAAATCGCCCATCATTTGGCCGAATGTGCGCCATTTCTTCCAAATCTTTTTTAGCACTTCCATCGCAGTTCGAAGCTGTTAACCTAGACGATTAGCCACAACCAACGCAAGCCACGAGAAATGAAGTCAGTACCACCGCGCGGTAGCGGGTGGGTCTGCCAATCAATTGAAGTACTCCGGCGGCGGCAGACCCACCCGCTACCGCGCGGTGGTACTGACTTCATTACAAAAAAAGGGCGCCACCTCCTGACGAGGCAGCGCCCTCACGTAAGCCATCAATCAACCAGGCGTCTTAGAATTCGAGACGTCCGGCGAATTGAACAACTCGGGGTGAAAAGGTGGTCGTGACATCGAACGCCTGTGAAACGTTGATGTCGCGGAATTGATTTGTAATCGCGAAGTTGGTGTGATTCAGCAGATTGAATGCTTCGGCGCGTATCTGGAACCTCACCCGCTCTGTGATTCGGAAGCTCTTGAAGATTGAAGCATCAATGTTGAAAAAGCCGGGACCGTCGAAGGCCGCACGCTCAACATTGCCGACCGAGCCCGCCGGGTTGTTAAAAAATGCCTGGCCTGCAAACGCCGGCTGTCCCGGACCATTTGTCAACGCCAGGGTAGTTGGGCTGATGATGCTCGGATCGACAAGCGAAATGCGACCATCAGGCAGACGGAACACGCCTACAAACTGCTTCAGCTCAGCTTTGCTCAGGTTGGAAGTCGCAGGCTGCTTCGTTGAACGAGCCGTGGTGTTGAAGGTCGAGCGCGGATCAACGAAAGTGAACGGCGCCCCCGAAGCAATTCTCACGATCGAGTTGAACTGCCAGCCACCCACCACATGATCAAGCCAACCACTCGCACCAGTGAAGAACCGCTTACCTTTGCCAAACGGTAGTTCATAGATCGAGTTGAAGTTGAACACGTGTGTCTGATCATAGTCAGCACGACTGTATTCGAGGTCGGGCCGATTTGCGTCGAGCTCAAACTCGAGCCGTCTTTGATCCGTTCCCGGAGAGTTCGTCAGCGTCTTCGAGAACGTGTAGTTTGCCTGGAAGGTGAAACCACTCTTCAAACTGCGCCGCAACTCAAGCTGTAACGCGTTGTAGTTGTAGTGCGCTGAGTTGTCGAGGAATCCTACCAGTCCCGCGTTGATGTTGTTTACAAAGCGCGTACCGCCTTCGAGACCGAAGGTGATGTACTGCTGCGCGAGTGAGCCGGGACGACCCTGCTGGATAAACGAGAGCACTGTCGCGTTGGTCAGAGAGCCGTTGCCTGTCAGTATTACGCCGTTCGCTCCTCCCGCCAGTGGCCCAGTAAACGGCCGGCTGCCGGCAATTGCAGCGTTGAAGCTCGGGTCTGTGCACTTCAGAATGGGATCGGCACTGCCTGGCAAGGTGGCCCCCTGAGCGCGGCAGTTGCTTTGCGCGATAAGGAAGTCATTCAGAAAACCGTTGCCCGTGATATCGATCTGATTCAGGTCATGGAACCGAGTTGAATCGTGACTGAAAGCTCCCACGTAACGAGCTTCGAGCACTGTCGAGCCAAACTTGCGTTGGATGCCAAAGCTGTACTCGTGATTGCTGGCTACTTTAAGGTTCTGGTCCACGCCCAGGATGGTTGGCGGGAAAGCGCCCAGTCTCCCATTTGCAAGGAAGCTATTGCGAGCATACGTGCGCGGAATCTCCACGACCGGTACTGGAATAACCGGTGGCCCATCTGCCCGAGCATTGATTGCACCAGTGCTCGAGTTTTGTCGCTTGCCGGAGTTCGAATCGCCTTCGGCTGAAGTAGCTTTCAGGAATTCATCCGAGAAGTAACTCAGACGATAGCCTCCACGAAGAACGGTGGTGCCGTCGCCGGGTAAGAGCTTGCCAAGGAAACCGCCAAAGCGCGGCGACCAGGCAAAGCTTACGACTGGGGCAAAGTTGTTGTTGTCAAACTTAGACAACTTGCCGCCCCCCAGGTTTGTGCCTGCCGTTTGTAAACTGCCATTGGGATTCAACAATGCTGAGCGGATGTCGCCATCGGTGGAAAGTGGCTCGGCAATTACGCCATTGAGCTCTCGATTTGGCGGATACATTTCGTAACGCAAACCGAGATTAAGAGTCAGGTTCTGTGAGACAC